>Ga0180438_10002900_pt1 | contig 26923 bp, 25 predicted proteins | sample SS_ome_12_FD_132455 | JGI IMG/M metagenome (GOLD analysis project Ga0180438, IMG submission 132455) | Hypersaline lake sediment archaeal communities from the Salton Sea, California, USA - SS_3_D_2 metaG | ecosystem: Environmental > Aquatic > Non-marine Saline and Alkaline > Hypersaline >... | reverse complement strand
TCCTCGAGCAGGAGTTCGCATCCACGCTCAGAGTGATGGGCCGGGATGGCAACACGCTGTCGCCGACCATCCGCCAGGCCTGGGACAACGGCGATCTGCGTGTGCTTACGAAGAACAGCCCAGCGAAGGCGAGCGGAGCCCACGTCTCCATCATCGGCCACATCACTCGTGACGAGGTGCTTCGGTACCTGGACAGCACGGAGGCGGGGAATGGCTTCGCGAACCGTTTCCTCTGGGCCAGTGTCCGACGGTCCAAGCTGCTGCCCGACGGCGGGCATATCCAAGAGGTCGATTTCGGGCCGTTCACACGCCGCCTGAGGGAGGTGTTGGAGTTCGCCCGAACTGCCGGTGAGATGAAGCGCGATGAAGCGGCCCGCTCTCTCTGGCACGACGTGTACCCCGACCTATCACAAGAGGTGCCGGGGCTACTCGGGGCCGTGATCGCCCGCGCCGAGGCCCAGTCCATGCGCCTGGCCTGCATCTACGCGCTCCTCGATCAAGCGCCGCTGGTGCGGCGCGAGCATCTGGAGGCGGCGCTCGCGGTTTGGAGCTACTGCGAGGCTTCCGCTCGCTTCATCTTCGGGGACGCTCTTGGCGACCCGATGGCCGATGGAATTCTCCGCCTCCTCCGGGACTCTCCGGAGGGGCTGACTCGAACCCAGATCAGCAACCACTTCAGGCGCAATCGCTCCGCGGCCCAGATCTCCCGAGCGCTGATGCTCCTCAGGGAGTTGGGACTCGCGGACTGGCGTCCGGATGCTCCCGCTGAGGGCCGGCCAGCCGAGAGGTGGTTCGCCGTGCGGCCGCCACGACGAACAGCATCTGATACTACGAAACAAACGAAGTAGACGAAGAAACAGCTCGACAGGACGCACTTCTTTCGTTTGATTCGTTTCTTTCGTCTGCAAGCAATAGGGGAGCACCTTGATGCAGACACGCCATACATCGACACGTGAGCGCGAGGCCAATCGAGGACATTCGCCCGAAGGCATCTTCCTTCAGGCCGTTGCCTTGACGCCGACCAGGTCCGCGCACCCCGTCATGGAGGACGCCCTCCGCCTCCTCGCCGTGTGGGCCGTGAGGGCCGCCCGTGGGCAGACAGCAGGCCCAGATTCGGACTTGACTGCTTCGCCGCCCCGAGCCATGAATACACCCCTAACACAGCAGATGGAGAAGACGCCATGTCAGTAGCCGCGCGCCGAAGCGAGGGGTACCGTCCCGCCGTAGGGTATCTACGTCGGTCCACCGACCGCCAGGAGCAGTCCATCGGCGACCAGCGCAGGGCGATCGAGCGGTACGCGGAGGAGCGTGGGTTCGAGGTGCTGGACTTCTACCTCGACGACGCCATCAGCGGGACCTCCGCCGATGAGCGCAAGGCGTTCCTGCGGCTGATCGAAGATGCCGGCGCCGAAAGCTGCCCGTTTCGGTACGTGCTCGTCTACGACATCAAGCGCTTTGGTCGCCTGGACAACGACGAGGCCGGCTACTATAGGTTCCAGCTGCGTCGCAATGGCATCGAGATCGTCTATGTGTCCGAGGGTTTCAACGGTGATGATACCGATGACCTGCTGAGACCAGTGAAGCAGTGGCAGGCGCGGCAGGAGTCCAAGGAGCTCTCGAAGGTCACCATACGCGGGCTCGTGTCGCGCTCCAGTGCAGGCTGGTGGTCAGGCGGCCAGCCCCCATATGGATACGACCTGGCCTACTACTCCACCGATGGCCGTTTCCTCATGACCGTCCGGTACGACTATGACCTCAGCAAGCAGCTACTGGATGAGGATGGAAACGTCGTCCGTGTCGTGCCGAGGGGGGAGCGGCTGACCTTCAGCAAGAGCGACCGCTGCAAGCTCGTCCCCAGCACACCCGAGCGCGTCGAGACGCTCCGGAAGATGTTTACCTGGTACGTGCACCACGGTCTGGGTGCCAAGAGCATCGCCGACCGTCTGAATCAGAAGGGAGTTCCATCCCCGCGCAGCGGTCACTGGTCGAAGATGCACCGGGACAAGTGGTCCATGAGCACCATCCGGGAGATCCTGAGGAACCCCGCCTACACGGGTGACATGGTGTGGAACCGGCTGTCGTTCGCGAAGTTCCACCGGGTGGAGAAGGGCAGGGCCGTGCCTCGCCGCCATCGTCCTGGCGCTGGCCCCGAGGAGAACCGGCCCGACGACTGGGTCGTGGTGAAGGACGCTCACCCGGCACTCATCCCGCGGGCACTGTACGAGACGGCCCAGGCAAAGCGAGAGGAACGACGCACGGCCGCCGGTGGCCACACCTACCCGACCGGGAGCAATCACAATTCCCGGTACCTGCTGAGCGGCCTGATCCGGTGCACTGGCTGCGGACACAACTGGCAGGGCCACACCGCGGTGAGGGGGCGGCGCCGGAAAGACGGCTCCAACGTCCGCACCCCCTACTACCTGTGCGGAGGCTACATCACCAAGGGCAAGACCTGCTGCCAGCGATCAGCAATCCCGAAGAGCATGATCGAGGAGTGGGTGTTGGAGCAGATCGGGCGCATCATCCAGGACTACCTTGGCAAGGGCGGAGAAGAGCGCCTGTACCAGATGATCCGCCAGGAGCTCGCCGGCGCGAGTGAGTTCGACGCGTCGGCCCTCTCGGCCGTCCGCCGGCGTAAGGCTGACATCGAAGCCACCATCGACAACCTACTCGACAACATCACGGCGACGAATCGGGAGTTCGTGGACCGCCGCATCGAGAAGCTGCGGACCGAGATGATCGAGCTGGAGCGCCGGGAGACGCTCCTTGTAGAGCAGCAGGGCCAGGAGGCGCAGACAGAGGCCTTTGCGCGGCAGGCGATGGGCGTGATTCGCGACTTCGACCGGCTGGTCGCGCAGGGCACAGTGGAGGAGAAACGGACCCTGATCCGGGCCTTCCTGCGGGTACTCGAGTTCGACCCGATCACCCGAAAGGGCGTCGCGCAGTTCTGGGTGGTGCCAAGTGTCGGTCAGGACGAGTTCTTCGCCGGGCCACCGCTCCGGGGACGGCGAAACCCACCCCCGACCACCGACTCGGGCGCTGAGGCGTCTGGTAGCCCCCAGGAGCGAACGTCATCTGATGGTAGCGGGGTCGGCGATACCCGCTACCAATACGAAAGACATGCCGCCGGTGACGGCATGTCTTCTTTGGACGTGGTAGCGGGGGCAGGATTCGAACCTGCGACCTCCGGGTTATGAGCCCGACGAGCTACCTGACTGCTCTACCCCGCGGTGTCACCTAGAGTATAGCACGCGGCCGATCCGCTGTAAACTCCCCCAAGCACATCACCGGTTATTCGGACAGACGCTCAATCTGGGCCGTGTGGATGCGGTCAGCGCGCCAGACCCGGATTGCCACCGGATCTCCCTTCTTCAGGCTCTCAACCACTCTCTTGTAGCTTCCGACGTCGGCGACGCGCTCCCGGTTGATCTTGACAATGACGTCCCCGGGCCGGAGTCCGGCCCGCGCACCGTCGCTGAGCGGATCCACAGACAGAACGCGGACGCCGCCAGCGAGACCCATGTCCTCCGCGTCTTCTTGGGGCAAGGTCTCTACAGTAAGACCGAGCCTATTGCTCTCCTCTCTGGTCGGCTCCCTCGCTGCGACGTCGAGCGTCAGCGCTTCGATGGTGACCTCGACCCTGGTCGGCTTGCCGTCGCGCATGACGTCTATCGACACAGTCTTCTCGGGTTCGGTAGTCTGAACCATGCCGACGAACTGATCAACAGAGGTGACCCTCTTGCCGTCGTACTTCACGATGACATCTTCCCCCTTGAGGCCGCCGCGGGAGGCCGGAGTATCGGGTTGCACCTCCTCAACGAATACTCCGTCCTCTGCGCCGTACACGCTCTTCAGAGTCGGGGTCAGCGGTGAGACGAGCACACCGAGCTGTCCGCGCACCACTGGCTTGCCGCCCTTGAGGGCTTCGATGACACGCTTCGTCTGAGCGTTGATGGGAATCGCAAAGCCAACACCAATGTTCCCGCCCCAAGGCGCACTGGTGAAGATCGCCTGGTTGACGCCGATCACTTCGCCGCGAACGTTCACCAGTGGGCCCCCGCTGCTGCCCGGGTTGATGGGGGCATCGGTCTGTATCAGGTCGCGAAAGGGCCTGCCGGGGATGTCGGACTGGAGCTGTCGATTGGTGGCGCTGACGACTCCGACGGTGATGGTTGGTTCGAAAGTCAGAGCCTTGTCGAACCGACCGCTGACGATGCCTCCGCTGTCCATGTCGCGCGTGCCGCCGAAAGGATAGCCGATCGCCATTGCCCAAGAGCCTGGCTTCGCTGCGTCGGCATCCCCGAGCTTAGCGGCGGTGAGTCCCTGATCGGGCTCTATCTTGATCACGGCCAGGTCCGTCAGCCTATCGGCCCCCACCACTTCGGCAGTATAGGAGCTCCCATCTGCGAGGTGGACGGTGACTTTCGCCGCCTCTCCGACCACGTGGTTGTTCGTCACAATGTAGCCGGCGGGGTCAATGATCACCCCTGAGCCCTGCCCGATGGGAGGGACGCGCGGGACTCGCCGCGGCCTGCCGCGGGGCACGGGCGCGTCCGGCCCAAAGAACTCGCGCCACCACCTATCCGGAAGGCCGAAGACACCGGGGTCCTCTTCCTCCGCCCCCTGCCGCAGGACCTTCTGTTCGACTTCGATGAACACGACGGCGGGCTTGACCGTCTCGGCAATCCACGTGAAGCCGCGCTCGACAGCTTCCAGAGTGGCCAAGTCAGCCGGTGGGGCCGCGTTGGCCTGGTTTTCCGAGGGCCGGCCCAGCCACGTGAATGCCGCAATGGCGCAGAGGAGGATGACGAGCAGACCGACCGTCCAGGCTGCTCTGGTCCAACGTCTTCTGGCGTGCTGTTGGCTCATATACACCGTTTTCCTCCCTAAGGATCTCGAGCACACTGCCAATAGCTAGTTCCAGACACGCGCGATGTATCCCTGTCAGTTGGATTAGACACCGGAAGCCGCCTCAGGGTTCCGCGGCGCGACCTTCACCCTCCTCGGCCGTCTGTCCGTTCCTTCCCGGCAAGGGGGCGTGCATCAGGTAGTCGCGCAGGTCTTCGACAATGTCGGAGGCCTTCGAGCTGCCGCGCGCCACAGCGTCCTTCGCCTCCGCCAGCAGCCGCTGGAGCCGCTGTCGCTGCTCCGCGGCAAGCGTGCGAGTCTCGCCAACTAACTCTCCAAGCCGGTCGAGTTCAGCTTCGGCGCGCTCCAGCTCGCCCCGGCCGAGGGCCTCGATCGCGTTGCGCGCGTGCTCGATCAACGACTCGCGTTCGCTCTCGCGCTGCTGAGCCATCTCAGACCGGATGTCGTTGACTGCCGCTCGCAGCAAGTGTATCTGCCAGATCGTGTACGCGTTGGCGCCCACCAGCGCCAACAACAGCACCGAGAGCAGACAGGCTCTCATGGGGTGTTACCTCCTGCCAGAGCAACTGTCATCGTCACTCGCCGCCGACGAGTTCGATGGCCAGCGACTCGAGCGCCAGGTCCAGATTGGCGTTGCGCTGAATGGCCCGCCTGGTCGCGAGGATGCGTTCTATGGCGCGCTCGGCCCGACGGCAGGCCGCCGTGCCTACTTCCTGCCCCAGCGCCGACTTGTAGTCTGGGTTGAGGAGGGAGCCGCCTTGACCCGCCGCGAGCAAATCGCGGTACCACGATACAATGACATCGAGACACCACGGAAGCTCCCCGCGGACAGCGCGCTCCCCGACCGCGGCAGTGCCGACCCCGCTTGTGTCCTCCTCTGCCGAGGAGTCCGAGCCTGCCTCAACGGCAGCGCGCGCCAGACCGGCGGCCTGCAGCTTGATCTCCTCGGCCGCGCGGAGACTGCCAGGCAAGCCGCGCTCCTTGAGGCCGGCACACAGGTCGAGCAGATTCCTTCGCGCAGCGAGGACCTCCGGGCGCTGGGCGGCGCGTATGGCCCAAGCGATGCGCCCTCCGGAGAGTCGCGCCAGGGAGGCGGCCTCGGCCGGATCGAGTGCGAGCGTCAGCAGATGCTGCTCGACGGCATCTGTACCCGCAAGCTGAAAGGCGATCTGCTGACAACGGGACGGTATGGTCGGCGGGAGCGATGCTGGCACGGAGGTCACCAGTACGATGACCGTATACCGAGGCGGCTCCTCCAGCGCTTTCAGAACGGTGTGGATCGCCAGAGGCGCAGTGCGGTCGGCGGGATCGATGACGTAGATCTTGTAGCGCCCGATTACAGGGCGCAGGTTGACGTCGTACACGAACTCCTCGCGGATCCTCTCGATGGGGATGACGGACTGGTCGCTGTCGTCTGACGGAGTCAGGAATCGCACGTCCGGGTGGCTGCGCTTCTCGATGAGACGGCAGGAGCGACATCGGCCGCACGCGCGACCGTCCTCGCCTGCCCGGATGGCCTCGCAATTGAGGTACTGCGCGAAGAGGAGCGCGGCAGTCGACTTGCCGACCGACTCCGGACCGCGGAAGAGGTAGGCGTGAGCGACGCGCCCGCGCCGGATGGCGTTCCGCAGCACGGTAGTCGCTCTTTCCTGTCCAATCAGCTGATCGAGCAGCAAGTGTGGTCAGTCCGTCAGAGCTTCTCGGAGCGTTCGACGTCCAGCACGAAAACGGTGGCACCCCCGACCTGGACCTTGACCGGGTTGGGGATGCAGGTCCCGATCGGCTCGATGGTGGGCGGGAAGACGTTCACGAGCTGCTCTCGCGTCTTGGAGTGAGCACCGATGACCTGGATAACATCGTCGACCTGTTCCTCCTCCACGCCGATCAGAAAGGTAACGTTGCCCTCGCGAAGCAGTCCGCCGGTGCTCGCGATGTTCGTGAACTTGTAGCCGCGTTCGAGGAGGGCGTCGGTCACCTTGCGGTGGTCTTTGTCTTGGACGACTGCTATGACGAGCTTCATTGCCCCTCCCTCGCGCCCATCTCCGAGGGCGGACGGCTCTCGAGCAGCCGCCGCACCAGGGCGCGGATCTCTGCCTGAACGGCGCCGACCCCGGCCGATCCAGCGACCAGCTTCATGCGCTCCGGCTCGACACAGGCCAGCTCCCGGAAGCCCTGGGCGACCCGGCCCATGAACTGTTCGCCTTCTAATTCTAACCTATCTGGCCTCGCAGCGTCCAGTCGCGCGGCCTCCGGCGAGATGTCCAGCACTACGCTCAGGTCCGGGACGAGGCCGCCCGTCGCAAGGCCGTTAAGCCGCCGGAGAAGCTCCAGATTGAGGCCCCGGCCGTATCCCTGGTAGGCCAGTGTGGAGTCTGCGTGACGCTCACAGACAACGACCTCCCCCCGCGCGCAGGCGGGGCGGACGACCTCCGCGACGTGGATTGAGCGGTCTGCCAGGTACAGGAAGAGCTCGGCCTCAGGTGTGAGGGCCCGCTGGGGGGCGAGAAGAAGGTCTCGAATCCCCCTTCCGGCTTCGGTCCCGCCCGGCTCACGAGTCGGCATGACCACATAGCCCTCCTCCCGGAGCCATTCGACAAGCAGGCGCGCCTGAGTGGTCTTCCCTGACCCGTCTATCCCTTCGAGCGTGATGAAGAGGCCAGCCACTGTCACCACCCCATGGACATCTGTGCCTCAGAAGCGTCGGATACCGCCTTCCCATAGCGGCCGCCGCCGCCAGCCAGAAGCGGAAGGGAGCCCTCCCGCGCCTGTACCACCAGCTCCGCGAGCTTCTTCCCCACAACCAGTTTCAGCTCGTCGGCGGAGGCCTCGTGGAGTACGTGCATCTCGGTTCCGAAGCGGTTCAGAAGTTTGCCCAGCGTCACCGCGCCGATGCCCGGTAGGAACTGGAGTGGGACCTGGTAGTAATAGGGCGGGCGATGCTCGGGTGGCCGAGGCTCCGGGTAGTCGGCTATTTCGGCGATGCGGTCCAGCACTCCTCTGACGATCTGGCTTCCTCCACACAGCGGGCAGCAGAGAGCCGGCGGATCGACGGCGGCGATCTGCTCGCACTCGAGACAGAAGGTGCGGTGGTACTTGCCGAGCCTGGGATCAAGGCCGTAGTTGCCGACCACCTTTCTCCCGTCACGCCGCTCAAGAGCGAGCAGGACTTCCGCCATGGTCGGCTCTTCCAGCCAGAAGACGTTGTACTCTCGCGCGATCTTCGGTAGAGAGTGAGCGTCGGAGTTGGACAGTAGGGTCAGCGGAGCAAGCTCCGCGATGCGGTCGGCGAGGTAGCTGTCCGCGCTGAGGCCGAGCTCGACGGCCGCAATCTGGCCCAGCCCTTCCGCCCCGAACATGTCGCCGAGGCGGGACACGCAGCGGCCGTACGGGCTCTTGTGAGGCGTAAAGGCATGGGCGGGCATGAAGACGCCGCCTGCGGTCCGGGCGAGGCGGAGAAGCTGGCGCGCCGGTACTCTGCACCGCTGAGAGCTGAGGTCGAGGTTCGTTACCAAGCGGCGGAGGAAACCGACGAAGACTTCGAGCTGCTCCCGCGTGGCGAAGTAGGAAACGTGGTGAGAGCTTGATCCGTCCTCCTCAGCCGTTTCCAGCTCGCATCCGAGCAGGATGGTGGTGGTGTCGCGGTAGCGAAGCCCGCCGCCCGCCAGCTCCACCATCGCGCCGGTCTCCACGAGCGCGTGGATGTCCTCGATGACCGCCGGGCTACCACAGTCAACAATCCCGGCGATGTCGATCCCCTTGCGCTCGGCGCATTCCCTTGCAATGTTCTCGAATGTCAGGTCGCGCGCCGCCGTAATTTTCACCGCGCGCCCGCCGCTCGTGCGTCCGATGTGGATGTGCAGATCTGCGTAAAACTTACGCATGTTCAGCTCCCGCAAACCCGTGCTCACGTTCTGCCAGGGCTCTGCCTCTCCGCGCCGGCGGCCGCCGCTCGCACCTGCTGGCATACGCGGTCAAGAAGCGATCCAGCCTCTACAACCTCGTGCTGTCCGCCGGGGATCACGAGGTCCGCGTGCTCGCGCGTAGGTTCGCAGAACTCGCGGTGGCGAAAGCGCACCGATTCCAGGTAGAAGTCGCAGATCTCGTCGATGCCCAGGCCCCGGGCCAGGTTTCTCCGAATGCGACGCACGATGCGCTCGTCAGCATCCGCCTCGACGAAGAGCCGCACATCCATCAGCTCGCGCAGCTCCGGGGCGTGGAGCACGAGAATGCCCTCTACGATGACCACTTCATCGGGGCCTTCCCGTGCGGTCTCCAGGTCCGAGCGGAGCCGCGCGAAATCGAAAGAATCGGGGTGGTTGTGGTCGGGCCACACACGCCCACCATCCGGGCTCGCGTGGCGAGGCATCTGCTGATCCGAGTGGAAGTACCGGTCTTGATTCATGATCGACACCCGCAGGGGAGCCAGCCGGTCGCGGAGTTGCTGCGCGAGGGTGGACTTCCCCGAGGCGCTCCCCCCTGCGATGCCGATGACGAAGGCAGCCATGTCCCCGCGTTCACCGCCCGGTGTGGCCGAAGCCGCCGGAGCCGCGGGCGGTCTCGTCCAGTGTGTCTACTCGCTTGACGTTCACTCGGGTCACCGGCGCGACGACCAACTGCGCGATGCGGTCGCCGCGCTGAACCACGAAGGGCTTCCGGCCGTGGTTGATCAGCACCACGTGGACTTCACCCCGGTAGTCCGCATCGATGGTGCCGGGAGCGTTGACAAGGGTGACGCCGTGCTTCGCCGCCAGCCCGCTTCGCGGCCGCACCTGCCCTTCGAAGCCTATGGGGATGGCGACGCGGATGCCGGTGCGAACAATCGCGAACTCGCCGGGCGGGAGCGTCATCGGATCTGCCACGGCCGCCAGCAGGTCCATGCCCGCTGCGTGCTCGGTCATGTACTCCGGCGGCGGGAGGTCGCGGGCCTCTGGAAGCTGCTCCACGCGGACGGTAATGTCGGACACGGTGTGCCTGCTCGCTGCGAGGTTGGAAACCACTTCTCTCCCGCCCGTGGGAACACCTCCCCCCCGCCCGGCGCGGCGGCCGTGCGCTCAACTTGCAGCGGTGCGGCGCCTCAGTTCTGTCTGGGGTACGCGAATCCCTCCCAGCAGTACCGGCGGAGGGGCACACAGCCTGGACAGCAACTACCTCGGGCAGGAAGCTACCGGATGCGCCGGGCCCCAACAAATCGCCGGCGATAGTATCCCTGGTCGAGTCGGCTGACAGCTACGCGGCCCTTACCGCTCGAGGCGTGGATGAACTTGCTGTTCCCGATGTAGATGCCCACATGGGAGATGCCTGGTCGGGTCGTATGGAAGAAGACCAGATCGCCGGGCTTCAGCTTGTCGCGAGAGACCGGCGTGCCGAGTCGGTAAAGGGCCTTCGAATTATGCGGGGCCTCGATCCCGTGCGCCCGCAAGACGCGCACCACAAGCCCGGAGCAGTCGATTCCACGGGTCGTCAAGCCACCGTACCGATAGCGCACACCTTGGTACCTCATGGCGGTCTGCACGAACCCGTGATTGCCATCGCCACCCGATCCGAGGGTCTCGCCGCCGGCAGGCACCTCGAGCCGAATCCCCACCGGCAGTACTCTGTCCACCCGGAGCCCGTTCATGTCGGCCAGTGCGTAGATGTTCGTGCCGCAGCGACGAGCGATGGTCCACAGGCTGTCGCCCTTCTGCACGATGTAGTGCTGCGTCTCCTTCTGCTCTGACGCCCGGCCCGCCGCGCTGCCGTCCGAACTCTCTCCCGGGATCGTCAGTCCGCGCCCGACGCGAAGGACCGCTTTCGGATGCATCGCATTGGCGGCGGCGAGCGCCTCAACGGTCGTGCCGAATCGACGCGCGATCAGCCACAAGCTTTCGCCCGGAAGAACAACGTACACGTGGTCACTCGATTGCGCCTCCTCACCTCCCTCATCTTCGGCATCCTGGCTCGTCGCCGGTATGACAAGCTCACGTCCCACGCGGAGGATAGCGTCGGCACGAAGCGCGTTGGCCTCGGCCAGAGCACGTACGGTCACCCCGTGCTCTCGGGCGATGATCCACAAGCTGTCTCCCCGCTCCACAGTGTACCGAAGCGGCTGGGCGTCCGCCCCCTCGGCCTCCGACGACTCCTGCGCAGCAGCTTCTTCTGGGATGAGGAGCGTCTGCCCGGGTCGGATAACTGAGTCCTCCAAGAGGGAGTTGGCCGCCAGCACCGCACGGTAGGAAGTACTGAATCGCTGCGCGATCGACCAGACCGAGTCGCCGTCTCGTACTGTATATGAGATATCGCAGACGCCAGGTGAGGCAAGCGAAGTGAATGAGAGCAACAGTGCAGCGCCGGTCGCGATCAGCAGTCTGTGGTTCCGCATGATTCCCCTGTTCCCGTGCCGCGTCCCCGCCCGCGCGCAATCAGATTTCGCCTCGTCTTGCAGGAGCCGACCCACACCGACATTGATGGGCCTCGCCGTCGAAACGCTCACTCGGACACCCCCTTCGCCCCGTCGCGTGAGTCGCCACAGGCTATCACAGACCGGGTGCAATTGCAAGCCTTGCTCAGGCCGCGGCTGCCGGCTCGGCCGCCCACGCGGCGACAGCTAGGCCGGCCTGCGGATAGACTCCCAGGAACACGATTGCTGCAATGAGCCCGACGACGAGAACCGCTCGCGACCCCCGCAGTGATCGAGTCGGCGGAGCGCCCAAACCTCGCAAGGCGGGCAGCAATGAAGCGGCACTTCCGGCCATCGCAAGCACAGCCAACCACTCCCATCCCGCGGCCAGCAAAGACCTGTATATGAGTATTTTTCCATGAAATCCTGCCGTAGGCGCAATGCCGGCCAAGGTGAGCCAGGCAAGGCCATATGCGAGTTTCGGTAGCGTGCACTGCCCGCCGATTTCGCCCCTCCCACCGGCTGGACACAAGACCCCGACAGCGGCTGCGAGGAGAACCGCCAAGAGCTGCACCACTGCCGCTTGCACCCCGGCCGCCTCTGCTGAATGCGAGGCGGCCGCCAGCCCCAGCAGCGAATAGGCCGTAGCCGCGACGAAGAGCCAGGAAAAGCTGCGCCCGGCGTCCCGCCGCACCGTCGCGAGTGCAGTCGCTACCACCAGCAGCAGCGAGCCGGCCACGATAAGCGCTACACTCAGCGGTGTCATCGGTGACGATGCTGCGCTCATTGCTGGGCCACGCTCGCCACAGAGAGAACGGTTCGAGAGACCTTCCCGCTCCAATCCAGCACCGGAGCCGGCCAAGCGCTCACGACCAGCAAGACACCGAGAAGAAGAGCAAGCTGGATCGAGCACCAGGCCGCGCGCCGGCGGAGGGACGGCGGTGGTTCTTTGCGCAGGAAGGCCCGGCGGAACGATTCGACGACAGCGAGGCCTATCGCAATATCGGCGAAGATGATCGCGGACAGAACCCACGTGCTTCCCTCGGCCGCCAGCGCACCAAGAAGGAGGCGCTGGACGCGAAATCCCGGCAGGGGCGGCACGCCCGCAACCGATAGCCCGCCCACCACAAGGGCAGCGCCGGCCAACGGCGTGCGGCGCGCGAGCCCGCTCAGACCGGCGATCGCATCCGTGCCCACGGCCGCACGCACCGCACTCGCGGCAGACCAGAGCGCCAGGAGAGAGAACGGTGCGAGCACCAGGTGAAGCGCAGCGGCCTGCACCACCTGGCCACCCACTTCAGAACTGCCCGCCGTGGCGACGGCGATCAGCAGATAGCCGGATTGCGCCACAGTGAGCCACACCGCAAGAGAACGGAGATCCTGCACGAGGGCGGCGCGAAGCGCCCCCCACCACAACGCCGCCAGCCCCAAGAGCGTCCCCACGGGGCTCAGCGCCGGCACCAGTGGCAGGAGAAGCGATCCTGGCAGGAGCCGCAGCAGCACAGCTCCCGCAATCGGGGGCAGGAAGATCGCGGCTGCAAGGGCCGTCGGGAACGCGTGCCGAGCGAGTCCCGGCAGCCAACCATGAAAGGGCACCGAGATCACCCGCGGCAGCAGGCCGACAAGCAGGAGCAGCGCAATGGCCCGCAGTGCCACCGGCTCCGCCGACACCATGAGCAGCGGAAGGGCCGCGCTCGAGGTATCGCCGGCGCGCTGCCACAGCAGAAGGATTCCGGCAACGAAGAGCAGCCCCACCCCGTGGCCCGTCGCCAGAAGCACGTTTGCCTGCCGCGGCCCGTCCAGGTAGGCCGAAAACCACACCGCAACCAGAGCGAGCTCCAGGAACAGAACAAGCGGGATGAGGTCGGCGCTCAGGCACGCCGCGACGCCACAGCCGACAGCGGAGAGCAGCAACGCGGCTCGGTGGTGCGGGTCCGACGGTGGCGGCAGTCCCACGAGGTGTATGTGCACGAGGAGACTCAAACCGTAGAGCAGCACGATGAGACCGATTGAAAACGAATCCGCGTGGAAGCGAAGCTGGTATAAGTCGCGGGTCCACCGATAGTCCGCCGCGACGCCCTCGGAGGCAACCGCCGGCAGCAGCGAGACGGCGAGGGCCGCCCCCATGAGCGAGGCGAGCGCGCCCAGGTAGAACGGCCCGTTCCTCATGGCCTCCGCCTCTCTGGGAGAATGCACCGGTAGCCTCAACCGAGGGAAGATCTCCGCGAAGAGCGCCGCGAAGAAAGGCATCACCAGCAGCCAGTTGAGGACCACCGTGTCCGGGCGGATCAGGGCCATGGCGAAAGGGCCTTGCTTTTCGGGCCTCCCTATGAGTGAGTGAGCAACGCGCCGCGGCGCGACCTAAAGGTCGTCCTCCAGCTGCCCGGGCGGCTCCTCGGACGTCGGCGCCGCGATGACTTCAAACGCGCTCACTTGGTCCAGCAAAACGACTTCCGTGTCAGCGAGAACCTGGATCCGCACCGTATGAGTCCCGGGAGCGACGTCTGACGTATCCCAACGGCAGCTATAGGGCGGATAGTTCATTATGACCTGTGACTTGGCGTCGATATCAAAGGTCACGAAGCCCGCCGGCGGCCCCCTGTAGGCCGCGACTAGATCGACGACTCCGCTGACAGTCGATCCAGGCTCTGGATAGAGAGTGAGCTGCGGCCTTTGCACCGGTCTTTCCTCAGGCGCAGGAGCCAGCCACGGAGTGACCGAGCTCTCCAACTGGGCGCTTTCTTCTTCCCAGTAGGGCTCTTCATACGCCTCCGTTTCCGCCGTCCAGTCGCTCTCCTCATACAGGGATTCCTCGATCGACCACTCATCTTCGCTCGACGGGAGGGACGCCGTGGTCGGCGCGGGCGCAACATCCTCCGTCCATGAGGACGGAGGCGAGTACGTCGGTAACTGCAAGTAGTCGTAGAGCCCGCCTTCCCAGTACGCATACTGGATGCAGATCGCGAGGCCGGCCAGATACTCGACTGCGGAGAGGCGCTCTCCTTCGACCCAGACGGCGGTCGGTATCACCTGTAGCCTGTCGATCCACCGTATCGTCGCCGCACACTGGGCCAGAAACTGATCGGTGGATATCTCGCGGTACGTCTCCGCGCTGCCCGTAGGGTAGTCTTCAGCATCGAGCACGGGCGGGGCGACTGCGTCGGGAGCAATCGGGACCGTGGCAGGAAGCTCGGCGGTCGCCTGCCAGAGATAAGCCGTGCGGGCCAACAGCGCGAAGACATGAGCGAGCGAGATCCGGCGCAGCCGCCCATCGGTGGTCTGCACCTGTGCGAAGTCGGGAGGGCCACCGGTCTCTGCAAGGTAGCCGCTGATGAAGTCGGCGAGGTCGACGACCGACTCACCGGTCACATTGCGTGAGGAGAAGTCGGGGAGATTCCAGTCCGGGACCGCCTGCTGTTCGCCGGTGGTCTGCGCCAAGCACAACGATGAGAGCGGCAGCAATAGGAGCACAAAGCCGAGCGCGGCGAGACGAATCATCTGCCTTCACCCTCCGGGCCAAGGCTGGGGTCGAGCGCCCGCTTTGCGCCGCGGTAGACGCGCTTCACGCGTCTGCCGATCGCCGTCGGCACCTCGTGCACGACCGTACCGGCCCACTGTGCCAGCTGGTTCGCTGTCACGCAGGAGTTTCCCTGTCGCCCCACGAGTACGACCTCGTCGCCGATGCGCGCGCCTCCAGCGGGGCCGAGGTCCACCATGGTATGGTCCATGCAGATGACCCCTACGACTGAGCAGGGACGGCCGCGGACGAGAACCCGGGCGCGGTTCGAGGCAGACCGAGGATAGCCGTCTGCGTAGCCCACAGGCAACACGCCGATGTCGCACTCGTGTGGCGTGATGTAGGTGCGCCCGTAGGAGATCGGACTGCCGGCCGGCAGACGATGGACGAAGGCCACCCGGGTCTTCCAGGTCAAGGCGGGGCGGAGGTCCAGCGGGGCCAGGCCGGGTGAATCAGGCCGTATCCCGTAGATGAGCAAACCGGCCCTCACGGCCTCGAGACGCATATCGGGAAAGCGGAGCGCTCCGGCGCTGTTGGCCAGATGGCGCATGCTGACACCCAAGCCGGCATCGTCGATCGCTCGAAGCGCCTCCTGAAAGCGCTCAAACTGGGCCAATGCGTATTCGGGGTCGTCTGCGTCGGCGGTCGCGAGGTGCGAGAAGGCGCCGGTGAGACGCATCTGCGGCAGCTCAGCGATGAGCCGTGCAAACGTGGCGGCTCCTTCGGGAGATACGCCGAGTCGGCCCATACCGGTGTCAATCTTCAGGTGTACCTTCGCCAACGCGCTGAGACGCTGGGCGGCCCGGGAAAGTGCGCGCACGACAGGCTCGGTGCAGACGCTCTGCACCACATCGAGGCGGAGGATACGGCGGGCACTCCGGGGTTCGCCCGGTCCCAGGTGCAGTATCGGCTGGCCGATGCCGGCGCGCCGAAGCTGCGAGGCCTCGCCAAGAGACGAGACCGCAAGACCGTCGGCGCCTGCGTCGAGGGCCGCCCGAGCGGTCGGAACTGCGCCGTGGCCGTAGGCGCCGGCCTTGACAACAGCCCACAGGTGGCACTTCCCTCCGAGCAGGCCCTTGACGGCGCGCACATTGTGGCGCACGGCCGCCAGGTCTATCTCCGCCCAGGAGTGAGAGCCCGCGCGGCGCAGGCTCCTCCGTTTGGTGGTACGAGGCTGACTGTCTTCACTCATGTGGTCGGGAGTGTGAAGCCAAAAGTAGCGCCTTTTCCGAGTTCGCTGTTCGCGTGCACCTCCCCTCCGTGGGCCTCGACTATCGAACGCACAATCGCAAGCCCGAGGCCCGTGCCGCCGTCCTGGCGAGCGCGGGAGGCATCGGCTCGATGGAATCGCTCCCACAGATAGGGGAGCTCGGCCGCGGGAATGCCCGGCCCCGTGTCGCTGACATCCACGCGTACGTGCCCGTCAACGTGACGTGCCGCGACCGTGATCTTCCCCTGCGGGCGGTTGAAGCGAAGCCCGTTGGAGATGAGGTTGACCAAGACCTGATAGATGCGGTCCGAATCGGCCCGCACCGGCGGCAGGTCATTCGGCAGATCCAGCTCGACCTGGATGCCCTTCTCACGCGTCTGCGCCTCGAAGGCCTCCAAGGCAGCGTGGACGAGTTCCGGGAGGTCGACCTCCTCCAGATCAAGCTCCACTGCTCCGGACTCGATGCGAGACAGATCCAGCAGGTCGTTGACGAGACGGTTCAGGCGCTGCACTTCGCGTAAGATGAGCGATGCGCTTCGCGCCCGCTCTTCCATCGTTCCGGCCGTGCCATCTGCGATCGCCGCCGCGAAGCCGCCGATCGCCGTCAGTGGCGTCCTGATCTCGTGCGAGGCGTCGCTGATGAAGCGACGGCGCATATGTTCCAGCCGCCGGGTTTCAGTGACGTCGCGCACAATCGCCACCGCGCCCCACCGCTCCTCCTCGCCTGCGGGCACCGGCGCGACCTGCAGCACCAGATTGCGTTGACGGCCGGGCAGCGTGAACTCAACGCTGCAGAGCTCGTTCCTCGAGAGACACTGGCCGAACTCGCCGCTCACTTCTTCCGGAAGCGCCAGCTCTTGGATATCTGCGCCGAGAGCCTTCTGCTGGTCGACGTTCAGCAGCGAAGCGGCCTGTGGGTTGAGCAGCGTGACGCGGCCCTCCGAATCAACAGCAAGGATGCCCTCGGCAACCGACGCGAGAATCCCGCGGAGCCTGGCCTGTTCGTGCTGCAGCTCGCCGAGGGTCCCTTGGAGGTTGTCCGAGAGAAAGTCGAACGAGCGCGCCAGCTCTCCCACCTCATCGGACTCCTTGAGGTCCAGGCGCTGGCTGAAGTCGCCGGCGGCCATTTCCGCCACAGCCCGACGCATCCGCCGAAGCGGGCCTGAGATGCGCCCCGAGAGCACGAGTCCGACCAACAAGGACACCATTACGGCGGCAAGCACGGCGAGCAGGAGAAGCTGGCGCAGGTGCAAGACCGTTTGCTCCACGAAGTCGCCGACACTCGCCCGCACGTACAGCGACCACAGCCCGCCCCCTCTATCGGCGAAGTTCCACTGCGCGAGCAGCATGTCCTCGCCGCAGGGCGCCACTGCCCCCGAGAAGACGGCCGTGTCTCCCGCCTCGACCTGCCGCGCCCCGGGACCGGTGGTGTCACCTGCCTCGCCGCCCGGGCCCTTGCCGAGAACCTTCTGCTCCGGGCCGCTCACTCGAAGGACGCATATTTTCGTGCCGCTGCTTGCCTCCATGAGACGACGCAGGGACTCCGCCTCCTCCATTCTCCCCGGTTCCTCCAGCAGCGGCTGGAGCTGGCGGGCCATCGAGTACGCGATGTAGGCGAGTCGCTCCTTCGCTTGCTCCATATAGAGGTTCTCAAAGGTCGTGGTGAGCAGGAGGCTGACCGTCGCGAGGGCGACCAGAAGGGTGAGCAGGTTCCCGAGAAAGACCTTCCAGAACAGGCTTCGCATTCGCCTCAGCGGCCCCTAGGCCGATTGGGGTTTGTCGGCGTCGTCGGTCGGCCGAGTCTCGAACTTGTAGCCGAGGCCCCAAACGGTAGTGATGGAGAATGACCGCGACTCGCCAGCCTGCGTCTTCTGGCGGAGACGCTTGATGTGGACGTCGACAGTGCGCGCGTCGGACTCCGAGTCATAGCCCCAGATGCGGTCGAGCAGCTCAGCCCGGCTGAACACGCGGCCCGGCCTGCTGGCGAGACACCACAGCAGTCGAAACTCCGTGGGCGTCAGGTGGACCTCCTCACCGTTGACTTCGACGCGGTGCTGCACCCGGTCGACGCGCAGACCGCGGAATGTCAGTGTCTCGGCCTCTTCCGCGGCCGAGCTGCCGCGCCTCAGCACCGCCTTGACGCGCGCCACGAGTTCCCGCGGACTGAACGGTTTGACGACGTAGTCGTCCGCGCCCAACTCCAACCCGACGATCCGGTCGACCTCTTCCGTGCGCGCCGTGAGCATGATGATGGGGACTTGATGGCTGCCGCGGAGCTGGCGGCAGACCTCCCAGCCGTCCAAGCCGGGAAGCATGAGATCGAGGATGATAAGATCCGGATGATGCTGGCCGTTCAGCCGGAGCGCCTCCCGGCCGTCGCGAGCATGGAGAACCTCGAAACCCTCCTTCTTCAGGTAGAGCTCGATGAGTTCTCTCACCGAGTCCTCGTCGTCCACGACGAGGACCTTGCGGCCTTGTCCGCTCGGCTGGTTCGCGTCTGCAGTCATCTGCGCGCCTCAGCTCTCGCCCGCGCCCCCAGTGCGATCCTGGGGAGCGGCCAGCTCTTCCTCGATGGCCTTACGCACCCGGCTTCGCACCAGCACACGACCCATCATTTTCAAATTCCCGTTTACCACCAATGCCGGCGGGTTAACCACGCCATAGTCGAGCAGCTCATCCATTTCGTGAACTTGCTCGACCTTGGCATCGCGGATCTCCAACTCGGCGACGAGATCGTCCACGATCTTTCGAAGCTCGTTGCAGAAGAAGCATCCCTTCCCGATAATGCGGATCTCGAGGCCCATCTCGGTTGAACCTTTAGTGCGATTATAGCACCGCGCTCGTGGCGCGACAATCGCGGTACTATGAACGATTTGTGAACTTAGCCTGCACGCCCACCCACCCGTCGTGCGAGCCGTTCGCGGTCCCTGAGGCACGTCAGCCCTTGCGCGCCAGCGCGATCAGCGAGACGCCCACCGGCAGGTTGAATCGGGTGAGCCATACGTGCTCGAGCCGGAGCAGCGATGTGAGCAGCCAGTTGATGGGCTTCGGCGGTATGATGAATGCGGTCCGCGCCTCGCCTTTCCGTCTCGGCAGCACCCTCTGCAGCAAGCGAAGTGCCGCGATGGGAACCAGGAGAACTGTGATCAGGTACGAGAGTCTCTCGACGTGGAGCCCCGCTCCGAAGAGAACCCGGCGCAGCCGCCCGGCGCGATAGCGACGGCGATGATCGAGGGCCTCGTCGTGTTCGCTCCACAGCTCGGGAAGCGCGGGCACCGTCACGACCAGAAGGCCCCCCGGGCGAAGCGCGCGGGCGAACTCTCGCGCCGCCGCACCGTCATCCGCAACGTGCTCCATCAGATCGAGCGCCAGCACGACGTCCACAGATTCCGAGGTGACGGGGAGGGCTTCCGCGGTCGCCAGAGCGAGCTGCTGCAGGCCGCGGAGCTGGCAGTAGCGCAGCGCGCTGCCAGAACGATCGATTCCAGTCAGCAGACCAATATCCCTCAGCATCTTCAACGTCGCACCGGTGCCACAGCCGACGTCGAGAATGCGGGGCTCGGGGGCAGACGGTTCGTGGCGCAGCAGAAAATCGCGCACCAGCTCTCGCCTGGCAACGAACCACCAGTACGTATCCTCGAGGTCGAACATCTTCGCAAGTTCGCTGGGCCGCACGGTTGCGCCTCACGTCGAATCACAGAATGAGCATCGCGTCCCCAAAGCTCAGGAACCGATAGTGCTGCTCGATCGCCTCCCGATAGGCCGCGAGCACTCTCTCCCGTCCCGCGAACGCACATACAAGCAGCAGCAATGTTGAGCGCGGCAGGTGAAAGTTCGTGAGCAGCGCGCCGACGGCGCGGAAACGGTGTCCTGGCTTAATGAAGAGGTCGGTTTCTTTCCTGCCTGCCTGCAGCTTGCCGTCGGCCGTCGACGCGGCCTCCAGTGCGCGAGCGGTGCTGGTTCCGATGGCCACGAGGCGGCGCCCCGCCGCCACCGCGCGCGACACGACGTTCGCGGCAGCTTCCGGGACCTCGCAGACCTCGGAGTGCATCTGATGGTCTTCGACACTCTCGCTGCGGATCGAGCGGAACGTGCCGGGACCGATGTGGAGCGTGATCGAGGTCGTTGCGTGTACGCGTGCCCGCACGGCCTCCAGGACCTGGGTCGTGAAGTGCAGCCCGGCCGTGGGAGCGGCGCTGGCGCCCGGACGCCGCGCATACACCGTTTGGTAGTCGGCTTCGCTGGCCAGTGGCCGACGGATATAAGGAGGAATGGGTACCTCGCCAAGCTGTCCGATCGCTGCCTCCACATCATCGCTGCCCCAGAGGCGGAGCAGACGTCCTCCGTCGGGCGTCCTCTCGACCACTTCGGCATGCAGTGCACCATCGCCGAAGACGATCTCCCGCCCCGGCCCGAGGCGGCGTCCCGGCGTCACCAGCGCCTCCCACAGGCCGTCTTGGCGTCGGGAGACGAGGAGCACCTCGGCCTTGCCGCCGCCGGGCTGACGGCGCCCACGCAGGCGCGCGTGGACCACCCTGGTGTCGTTGAAAACGACAACGTCACCGGCGTGCAGATAGCCCGCGAAATCGCCGAAAGACCGATGCTCGACTCGGCCGTCGGCACGGTGCAGCACGAGGAGGCGGGAGGAGTCGCGAGGGCGAGCCGGCTCTTGGGCGATGAGCTCGGGAGGAAGGGGATAGTCGAAGTCTTCGGTCCGCATCGGGAATGCGCGCCGCGCCGTTTCCACCTCAGCGGGCACGCCAGCCCGCCTCCCCCCTCATTCCGGCCGACGGGGCGAGCACTCCGTGGACTTGGGGATCGACACAGGCGCGGGCCACTTCCACGGCCCGCCAGGCCACAGGCGACCTCACGCTTCTGACCTCCTATCTGGTCCTTCCACGCTCCGCCGCCAAGGTCCTCCCCTGCCCGTCGAGGCCCGCGACCTGCACCCCGCCTCGCAAGTCAGTTACTCCGTCTCGGTCTCGCCGAAGATCGTAAGGTGACGCTGTGAATAATCGTCCTCGAGCATGGCGAAGTGCTGCTCGAAGGCCAGCAGCCAGAGCATGATCGCGGCCTGTTCGGGCTCGTAGTCGAGGGCGCGCGAGAAGAAGTCCGCGACGATCTCCTCATAGCTGCGCGCCTGTTCGTCGACCTCGATGACGTAGGGCGGCCCCTCCCCAGACTCCGCATGCAGCCGAACCTGCAGTCGGTCGAGGAACTCCCGTACGCTGGCGGGAGTAGCTCGCTCCAGGCGCGGGCCGAATTCTTGACGAACGAGCTCGCGGAGTTCGGCAAGTCTCACCAGGCGACTCGCCGGCGCCGGCCGGAGGGCCTAGAACTCCGGCTCGATGAGGCCGTAGTTCCCATCCCGGCGCCGGTAGAGGACGTTCACCTCCTCCGTCTCGGCGTTCATGAAGACGTAGAAATCATGTCCCAGCAGCTCCATTTGAGCCGCAGCTTCTTCGGGGCTCATAGGCTTGACATTGAACCGCTTGCTGCGCACGAGCTCGGGCTCGAAGTCATCCGACGGTTCAGCCGACTCCGCCTCCCAGGCACCCCGGGTCTCAGGGGACTCCCGGTAGCGGTCGATCAGCTTGCTGCGCGACTTCTTGATACGACGCTCGAGCTTGTCGATGACGCTTTCGATGGCGGACCGGATGTCGATCGCTCGGTCTTCGCCCCGCACGAGCACGCCGTTCGCGCTGATCACGACCTCCACCACGCGCCATTGGCGCTCGCGGGAGCAGGTGATGTCCACCGTCTCGATCTCCCGCAGCAGTCGTTCCAGCTTGCCCAGCTTGCGTTCAGCGATCTCTTTGAGTCCGGGCGGCACAGCAACGCCCTTAGCAGTGATGTTGACTTGCATGGCTACTCCTCTGGTTTGGACCTGGTGCGCATATGATCGGCCGGTCGCAGCACAGCGACCGCTTGGCTTGCAATCCCTTCGCAACGCCCGGTGAAGCCCATTCCCTCCGTCGTCTTCCCCTTTAGGTTGACCCGCGACACGTCGATGCCCATCGCGCCCGCCAGGGCGCTGCGCATCTGGGAGAGATGGGGCGCGACGCGCGGTTTCTGCGCGATGATGACCGCGTCCACATTCCCGATCTCCCAGCCCGCATCCCCCACCAGCGCGCATACCCGCTCCAGCAACGCCAGACTGCTGATTCCTGCGTACCGGGGGTCGGAGTCTGGGAAATGCTGGCCGATGTCCCCGGCCGCCGCGGCCCCGAGAACTGCATCACAGATCGCGTGCGAGACAACGTCCGCGTCGGAATGTCCAGCCAACCCGCGTTCTCCGGGCAGTCGCACCCCAGCCAACACCAACGGTCGATCCTCCGCGAACGGATGTGCATCATATCCTATACCCGATCTCGTCGCGATTTCCCCGGTCGGCTTCGCGCGGGTGTGGTGCAGAATCTGTTCGCTCCGACGCACATCGTCCGGATATGTCAACTTGATGTTCTCGGGGTCGCCCTCCACCACGTGGATGCGGTGGCCAAGCCGCTCTACCAGAGCCGCATCGTCGGTTGCGGTTGCGCCGGTCCGGCCCGCCGCCTCGTATGCTTCGACTAGAAGGCGGCGCCGGAAGGCCTGCGGAGTCTGCACGAGCCACAGCCGCGAGCGATCCAGCGTCGCACTCACGACTCCGTCGGCATCGACTTCCTTGACGGTGTCTGTGGACGGCAGTGCCGCTACTGCGGCACCGTGCGCAGCCGCGGCATGGAGACACCGCCGTATCAGATCCGGCTTGACGAAGGGGCGGGCACCATCGTGCACCAGCACCACCTCACAGGCAGGCCCGACCTCTGCCAGTGCGGCCGCCACCGAGGCGCACCGGTCCGCACCCCCAGCAATGACTCGTTCGCCCTGCACCGACTTCGCCCGAAGCAGCCTTCTGCGCGCTCGCTCCACGTCCTCAGCCGCAACGACCAGCACGATCTCTCGGATCTCATGGCACGCGCGGAAGGCCTCCAGAGCGTAGGAGACCAACGGCCTGCCCGCCAGATCCACAAAGGCCTTGTTTTCCGGGCTACGAAGTCTTTCTCCGCGCCCCGCTGCCGCTATCACTCCGGCTGCGTCTATCGTACTGCTCCTGTGAGCCGCCCGCGTCGCCCTGCGGCTGGCCGAAGATCATCTTCCCGGCCACCGTTTGAAGCACGCTTGTGACCACAATGGGGATGGTCTCGTTTATGCGGTTCTTCCCGCGCTCGACGACAACCATCGTCCCGTCGTCAAGATAGGCGACTCCCTGCTCTGGTTCCTTTCCCTCACGGACAATCGTGACGTTCATCTCTTCGCCGGGGAGCACCACCGGCTTCACGGCGTTCGCCAGCTCGTTTACGTTCAGCACGCGGATGCCCTGGAGCTGAGCGACCTTATTTAGGTTGAAGTCGTTGGTGACGATCACAGCATCGAGGCCCTTGGCGAGCTGTACGAGCTTCGTATCGACCGGCTCGCCGTTCTTTATCGGCGCATCATAGTCATTGTACACACGAACGTGCAGGTTGGGCTCCTGCTGCATCTGATTCAGGATGTCCAAGCCCCGCCTGCCGCGATTGCGCCTCAAAGTGTCCGAGGAATCGGCGATCAGATGAAGCTCCTCGAGAACGAACCCAGGAACGTAAATGGGCCCCTCTATGAAGCCAGCGCGCGTGATATCGTAGATGCGCCCGTCGATGATGACGTTGGTGTCCAGCAGCTTCGGCTGGAGGCTCGGCTCTCCGTTCTCCCGCGCCTCCGCAGGCCTCGCCAGGCCCGGGAAGAAGAAGTACAGCTCTTCCTTCATGCTGAGGGTAATCGCAACTCCGAAGTACACGCTGACGATGGCGATGAGAAGTACGAGGGCGATGCCAAACTGAGGGATGCGAATGAGCAGTATCCCGAGAAGAGCGGTCATCCCCAGACCGATGAAGATGCCCAAGACGACGGCCGCCTTGTCCCGACCCGGAATCCGGCGCAGGTCGGACTGGAGGTCACTGAATAAGCCAAGCGCCTGTCGGTAGATAAGGCTTGCGATGGTAAACCCCACTATCAGCCCCAAAGCCGCAAACAGAATCGTGTACGTCTCCACGAAGTAGCGGAAGGGCTGCCACTCCTCGAACTCCTCGATGTAGAGGCTCGACCAGCGGACGGCGACGTAGGCCGATGTTGCAGCCACGCCTAGGCTGAATAGAAGCCCCACGAGCCGTGCAACCATCTTGCGTTCACCTCCTCCCCGCCGGCGCTTGCTTTGCCGCGCCCGGGCCGGCCTCCCGGACACACTCTCTCATTATCATTTGACGCGCAAACCGGGCATACGTCGCGCTCAGTGCGACAGCCCGGCGCGAAACGCATCTGAGACGTGCTCTACCGCTATCACCTCCATGCCCTTCGGCCTCGGCGGCCGAGCCTGTGGCGGCACCAGACAGCGCCGAAAGCCCCGTCGCGACAGCTCCGCAAGTCTTCGATCCAGCCGCGGCACAGCTCGGATTTCTCCGGTCAGCCCCACCTCTCCTACACAGGCCGTGTCCGGGCGCACCGGCAGCTCGCGGTAGCTGCTGGCGATCGCAAGGGCCACCGCCAGGTCTGCCGCCGGCTCGCCCACGTAGATGCCGCCCGGCACATTCACAAACACGTCGGCCTCCCCCAGCCCTATGCCGGCGCGCTTCTCCAGCACAGCCAGGACGAGACAGGTGCGGCCGTACTCTACGCCCGTGACGCTGCGGCGAGGATTGGCATTGGGAGCGGCCCGGGCGACGAGTGCCTGGACCTCCAGCAAGAGTGAGCGATTCCCCTCCAGTGCCGGCACGACACTCGAGCCGGGCGTATCCGCCCTGCGCTCCGCCAGCAGCGCCGCGCTCGCATCCGGGACCGCCTCCAAACCGGTCTCGACCATCCGGAAGAGCCCGAGTTCATCCGTAGAACCGAACCGATTCTTGACCGAGCGCAGGACCCGATATCCGGAATGGCGATCTCCTTCGAGCGACAGCACGGTGTCGACCATGTGCTCCAGCAGCCGCGGCCCGGCGAGTGCCCCCTCCTTCGTCACGTGTCCTACCAGGAACGTGGGCACCGACAGGTCCTTCGCCAGCCGCAGCAGGCGGGCGGCACAGTCGCGGACCTGGCTCACGCTCCCGGCAGGCGTCTTCAGCTCCGGCGAGTACATGGCCTGAATTGAGTCGATCACCACAACCCGAGGCGAGAGCTTCTGCACCTGAACAGCGATCGCATCCACGTCGTTCTCTGCGAGCAGCAGCAACTCCGAGGCCAGCGCCTTGAGTCGCCGACTTCGCAGCGCCGCTTGGGAGAGAGATTCCTCGCCCGACACATAGAGGCCGCGACCGTGGGCGGCTGCAAAGCAGTTGGCCGCCTGTAGGAGCAAAGTGGACTTGCCGATCCCGGGGTCCCCGGCGACCAGTATCAGGGCCCCAGGCACGACACCGCCTCCGAGCACCCGGTCGAACTCCTCCACGCCAGTCGGCCGGCGCTCCTGGGTGGAGGTCTCCACCTCTCCCGCCGGGACGGGAACCGCCGCTGGAGCGCGACGCGTCGTCGCCGCGGGCACGTCGCCCACGCGGAACTCGACCACGGTGTTCCATTCCCCGCACGCTGGACACTTCCCGTGCCATTGAGCGCACTCGGCGCCGCAGCTGTCGCACATGAATGTGGTGCGAGTTTTCGTCATCGGCCTCCACAGATACTCGCAGGCCCCCGGTGTCAGCCGGGGGCCTCACGGCCTTCGAGACCATCACGTCGCGGCCTTCAGCCGGAATCAGCGCGGCAGGGAAGCGAGCTCCTCCGCACGCCGAAAGGTGATCTGGCCCCCGTCCATGACGGCCTCGATCGTGTCTCCCTCGTGAAACTTCCCGAAGAGCAATGCCTCAGACAGCGGATCTTCGATGAGACGCTGGATCGCTCGGCGGAGAGGTCGCGCACCGAGAGCCCGGTCGAAGCCTTCCCGCGACAGTAGTTCCTTGACCTCGTCCGTTACCACGAGCTTCATGCCCTGGCCGTCCACGCGCTCCGCCACCTGAGTCAGCAGCAGCTCGACGATGCACTTCACGTGATCCTGGGTGAGCGCGTGGAAGACGGTGACCTCGTCGACGCGATTGAGGAACTCCGGCCGGAAGGCCTGCTTGAGCCTATCGAGCACGACTGTCTTCATGCGTTCATACGAGTCCGTCTCTGCATCCTCCCGAACCGAGCTGAATCCCATTCCGACACCCAGGTCTATGGAGCTGGTGCCTACGTTGCTCGTCATGATCAGCACCATATTGCGGCAGTCAACCACATGGCCCTGCGCATCGGTGAGCCGTCCGTCCTCCATGACCTGAAGTAGTATGTTGAAAACCTCATGATGAGCCTTCTCGACCTCGTCGAGCAGCACCACCGAGTACGGCCGCCGCCGGACGGCCTCGGTGAGCTGGCCGCCCTCCTCGTAGCCGACGTAGCCCGGCGGGGCCCCGATCAGCCGAGAGACCGTGTGGCGTTCTCGGTACTCGGACATGTCGATGCGGATCATGGCGTCTTCGTCGTCGAAGAGGAACTCTGCCAGCGCACGGCCCAGCTCGGTCTTGCCGACGCCGGTGGGTCCGAGAAAGATGAACGAGCCCACCGGACGGCGGGGATCCTTCAGCCCGGCGCGGCCGCGCCGCACCGCGCGCGCAACCGCGCGCACCGCCTCATCCTGGCCGACGATCCTCTCATGCAGCCGCTCCTCCATGTGAAGCAGCTTCTCCGTCTCGCCTTGTGCAAGTCGAGAGACCGGCACGCCGGTCCACACCGATACCACGTGCGCGATGTCCTCCTCCCCCACGACGTCCTGTCCCTCCGCCCGCTTCTGCCGCCACTGCTCCTCGAGTTGGTTCAGCTCCTCCCGAAGCCGATGCCGCTCGTCGCGCAGTTCGACCCCCCGCTGGTAATCGGCCTCGTCCCGCTCGAGCGGACTGATGCTGACCACCTTCTGAAGCTC
>Ga0180438_10002898_pt1 | contig 26942 bp, 18 predicted proteins | sample SS_ome_12_FD_132455 | JGI IMG/M metagenome (GOLD analysis project Ga0180438, IMG submission 132455) | Hypersaline lake sediment archaeal communities from the Salton Sea, California, USA - SS_3_D_2 metaG | ecosystem: Environmental > Aquatic > Non-marine Saline and Alkaline > Hypersaline >... | reverse complement strand
GAATTGCTGCGGCACCTTCAAGACTGGAACCTTGGCCTGCAACCAACGTGGTCGGAACCTTGATGATTCCGGGATTCTTGACTGCTGCTTCAAGAACCTTTTCGACGTAGGCCAATTCAAATGCTTTCTCTTTGCCCAGCACGTCTGCCTGTGAAGCCTGACCACGCGCCACGGCCTTGAGATATTTTTCCTCACCGAGGCCAGCTTTCTCACGAGCAGTCGCATTGTTGTCAGCGACTTGAATACCGATCTCGGATTTCATCAGCTCGCCCTGTTGATCAGCACGTGCTCTTTCCTTCTCGGTTTCCACACGCTCGACCTGTGCTTGCTTCTCCTGTTTGTATGTTGCGATCAAGGAATCGGCAAGCTGTTTCCGTTTGCCTGGGAGCAGCAGTGACGGCGGAACAGCAGGATCACCGAAGCGTACCCATTGAACAGTAACACCAGCTTTGGCACTGGTTGGAATAAGATCTCTGGCTACTGCCTTTTCCAATTCCTCACGATGATATAGAAGGTCGAGAACCTGACGAGGACGTGTAAGCGTCTGCATTTTCAGCTCGCCCTTCGAGTCAGGAATTTCAAGCCCTGTCTTGGGATCGATGGCCAGATTGTAAACCTTGTTGCCATCGGCGTCAAGCACAGGTTCCGTAACAGTTGTTTCCTGTGCCACAACATTCCGAAGAATGGACCGATAGTTGGGGGTAATGATCTTATCCTCAACCAGTGCCAGCCCACCAACAGAAGCCACGACGAAGGGAGCATTTTCAGGAGTGACCTGAACCTGGACCCGAGAATCCTGGAAGACATCCCAACCCTCAACACGAAGCACGATTGCAGAGTCAGCGGCGTCTTCGGGAACCGGAACGACTTCTTCATGAGGTTCCTGACTGATTTTGCCATTATCCTCAACGATCAGATCAATCCATTTCCGGGTGTAGCCGCCGAGATATTTCCATGTTTGCACTCTGGTATCAACGATGGTCACATCATAGGCTTTCCGGTTGATGTAATATTCGCCTGGATTGTGAACAGTTTCCCATACACCACGATACCCCTTGGGAACGATGGGAACGGAAAGCTCGCTAGCATCAACTCCGGAAGGCAGAATGGCAGGACCTTTGTAATCTTCACCCACGTTGGATTTGATCACAGCAACATGACCTGCGGGGACCGGAGTAGAATCACCTTCAAAGATATCGAACAGGTAACGGTTAACACGATATTGCCCGGGAGGCAGCACCGTCAGCTGGGGACCTTTAACACCTCTGACTTCTCCGTCTTCGGTATCATATCCCATGAACTTGGTGGCGTCGATCATGTCATTTGCAGATTCCCAAGCGGGAGCGATGAACTGACCTTCCGGCATTGCATTACCATCCTTGGCAACCAAGAACCCATACTTTCCTTGCTCAATCGTGAGAATCGGAAGCTCATCAATGTCATGAGTTACACGAATGAACGGGATCAAATGGAAACCAGGGGGCAGGATCTTTGCCTGGGGACCCATTTCATTTGTATCGGCGATGATGCGACCTTGCGGCATCTGGCTACCGAAGTAAATGCGTTTCAGGTGACCAACGCTGTCAGAGTCGATGACCAAGCAGCTTGTAAGGAGAAAACATATAACTGCAAGGCCAATACATACACCACGGGCAATCCAATGCATCCATGCAAGGGACTTTTCCACATAATCACCATTGTGGTCACGGCCTCGGGTCGATTTGGGCAGAAATCTCGGAACGATGATTGCTGCACCAATGAGTAGAACGATAAGTACGAGTAGAATCATTGTTAATCCTTTCAAATTAAAAGTTTATTGAAATACGAATTGCTAACTACGGTATTGCGGGTTTCACCTCCTTTCAGGTAGCCACATCCACCACCGACCTCCAAGACCGGGAGCGGACAAGCAATAACATTGTGTTCCCATCATTTTGACTTCTAAATACTGATGCCAATGACCAAAGAACCATAAGTCTGGTTTGTAAATACGCCATAGTTCGCTAAGTGCTTGGTTCGATGGTTCAAATGTTTTCTCTGGATATTTCTTTATTAAATCATGTACAAGTTCGGATGGACATGTATGAGTCACAAATATATCAACTTCAACATCAGGAAGATTCTGAAAATCAGCTTGGCGAATAGTTTCTTCTGGAAACCAATCATACCCAAGCTTCCTGTATGCTTTGTCAATTGAATGTGCTCCACCCATGAATAAGATCACTCGACCGTCTGGAAGTGTATAAGTCGAACCTCTTGGCATGTAAATTATCCCGGGTTCTATCTCATCACTTTCACGTTTTGCTAATTCCCAATGGTCTTCGTGATTTCCATCACACCAAAGAAGCTTTTCTGCTCCTTGTAATTTTATTTCAGACAATGCTTTGATATTACTGAAATGTATAAATTTAGGCCAGTAGCCAAAATCTCCACAACATATAATTAAATCCGGTTTCTTTTTGTTTATTAAAATGTTGAGGTGGCCAAATTCGTTATGGACATCACCTACTATTAATGTTTTCATACTACTAACCCCCTGACCTTCATAATCAATCTTCCCAGATTATTTTTTCCGGGTATGTCTTCACATTTTGGGCAGAAGCAATCTCCCCAATAATTATCATGCCAATAATTCCCTTCAATAATGGGAACGTCTCCGGTTGATAATAACAAGGTTCTAAATTCATCATACATGAATTTTTGCATCAGAAATCTTTTCATGTATGCAATCTTTACCATGTTCCAATCAACTCGGAGTCTTGTTTTTCTACCCATTCGTTTTGCCCGACCAGCATGCTCTGCTGCAAGCTCTGCGATTCCCTTTCTGAAGAGGACGTCAGTCGATTTGGCTGCAACATAAGCATGCTCAACGGTCGGGAAATTTAACCCTTCAAAATGGATAACAACTGGATAGAAATTGCTGAACTTTTTATAATCTCCACTAAATGAATCCACGAGCTTTATTGATGATTGCACCATTTAATTTCCCCCTTTCAAATTCATTGGTGTTTGCTCGTTCAACAAATCCTGGCCAGTAATCGTCTGGAATAGGAAAGTCAGATGAAAAATGATGAACTGTGCATTGATTAGCATTTGCTGCAATACACATTCCCCATACAGCATGGGTAATTTCTTCAACATTATACATTGCCATTGCTTCTTTATTTGTTGTTTTGAATAATTTATCTTTCGTCATAAGTGAAGCATCTTGCATCCTTTGAACATCATCGTTTGTGAATTTCAATGGACCGTGCTTCAAAAACATTTTTCCAGGTGCATCGCTTATCATAGGTTTTATCCCAACAGAGATAAAATAATGATATGGAAACTTCGGGTCTGTTTTTAAATCATACAATTATTATACCTCCATTTCAAGAACAAAATATAAATTGGTTATAAGGAGAATTTCAATGAGTGAATATCAATACCCCATGTTTAACGAACAGGGAAAAGTAATTTGTCAAATTTGTGGAAAACCATATCTTGTGATTTCCCCAAGGCATCTTCAAACACATAACATCAAATATGATGAATATAAATTGCGGTTTCCTGATGCTCCTTTGTCATCTGAAGAGTTTAATGCTTCATCAAAATATGGAAAAGAAAAGACCATGTTTGTTGAAAAGGAAATGGAAAAGTTTGAAGAAGAAATTGATCTTCCAGATGAAGAGGTTGAGGAAATTATTGTTGATGAACCAGATGTTGAAGAAGAAATTGATTTACATAAATTGATTGAACAAGAAGCAGAAGAAACTGATGTTATGGCAAGAAGCAAAACAAAAATATTGGATCATTTAAGAACCTATTTCACCAACATTGAAAAGGATTATATGATTCGACAATACGGAGTTGACAAAAGATTGAAGTTCGAGTTCATTACTGACTTTTGCGATCCAATCTTAAAGATTGTTATTCAGTTTCCAAAAGCGTTTTGGCACAATCAAGAAATGGCTGTCGACCCCAATAAAAATTATAAGATGGAACAATATGGATGGAAGGTAATCGAGTTTGATAAAATGGATACATCTTTAAAAGAGATTAGTGCTCGTGTAGAAAGTTTATAACTAATGTGCTTTCATTTTTAGAACAAAATTATGAAAAATTACCAATTAATTATTCACTGGTAAGTTAATGAAAATGTTATGGGGTGCTTCTAAATGTAGGAGCGCCCCACACCTTATCTAATATCCTCAAAAATATTAACCAAAGCATCCCTTCGGTTATTTATATATATAGACGCCAACTGTTTACCCAAATTGTTTTCGGGTAACTATCTAACAATAATAAAATTTTAGAACATAATATAAATCATCTGGTGATGATCCTACAGCAATTTTTTATATTAAAATAGAGCAAAATAGTAAGGAGAAATTATCTAATGGCAAGCACAATTCCTAATCAGGAGAGGGTGGTCGATCCGTTTGCCTCTTATAACAGCAATGTGGTAAATAGAATCACAGAGATCGTAACACACAACAACGTAGGAATGTTGACTATTAGTTCAATGGAAGTAGTTCAAGACTCAACATCCCCAAACACTTCAGTTGTTGTAAAACCAGGTTATGCAGTTAAAGACGACGTTCTCATTAAAATTACCGCTGAACATACAGTTGACTTTACGGATCCTGACCAATGGGTCACACCTCCGGACATAACATTCCCAGGTGGAAATTGTTATGTAGTTTTAGAATATCAATATTTGAAGCAAAGACCTGCCCCACAAGCAAACATTAAAATCTTACAACCTAACGAGAGACCGTTAATCAACGGAGATTCCATTTATTTATTGTTAAAGGTTGTTGAGACCAGTACGATTTCTCCGCATGATATTGTTGCGCTGTATGATTATGATCCAGAAGTTGGATTTGAAGATAATGCCAGAAAATATATAAAATACTATGCAGGTGGTGAAGTTAATCTACCTACATTTGAAAAAACAAGAGATCAAGGACGAGTTGCATACGAAAGTGAACGTAATAAATTCTTCTTTGGTTATTCTGATGCTTGGGGAGAACTGACTGCTGGGGGAGTATCTGTAGATTTAGATACGGACTCAACAGGCGTTGTTGTAGGTCAACTTTGCTACATTGACGGATCAAGAAAAGCTCAACCAGCTATATCAACAGATTTAAATACTTCAGCAGATGTAGTTGTAACAGCAATAGGAACAGCGGCCAGTGGAATTGGTCGAGGTAGCATATCAGGTTTTGCAGAAGGTGTTCCTGTTGAAACTGGGGTTGTTGCTGGAACTGGAGACATATTATATTTATCAGCAACAGAGGCCGGCACAGTTACAAATGTAAGACCAGGAACATTTTATCAAGTTGTTGGTCGTGCTTTATCAGCAGGTAGCGGTACAACTCCACTTAACATGATCTTCTCACCAAAACTTATGCTGTCATTGAGTAGTTCAGGCACATTTTCAACATACTCAGGTCCTGACGCAACTGGATATTACCACGATATTGATGTATCCGCATTAGACGGAACAAGTGCATTTGATTGCCATTGGTTTGACGATGCAACTAATCGTGAAATTAGACCAACAGAAGTTGAAATTAGAAATGGTGGAGATGTAATTAGAGTTTACTTTGATGTAGATACATTAACAGTTAATTATATTATTCAGTCCTCTGCTAGTGCTGGAGGCGCAGGTGGCGGTGGTGGTGGCGGGTCAAGTGACCACTCGTTATTGTTGAATTTGGACTATGCAAGTTCTGGGCATACCGGGTTTGCTCCAGATCCACACGGAAACGGATCGCACTCACAAACATACATTACCGCTGCTGGAGTGACATATGAAAATCTTTCAGCAAACGGTGACATAGGTTCAGGATCAACACAAGTTCCACAAGGTAGTCACACACATGAGTTTGGAGACCTTCATAATTATAATGATATTCCATCAGGACAAATAATTTTATTTGAATCTGATGTAGCAGTTACAGGATATACATTATTAACAACCCAAGACGACATGGTTGTTTATATCACAAAGGGGTCTGCTGCAGGTGGAGTTGCTGGCGGAACGTTAAGAGGAACATGGACTCAACCGTCGCACACACATGGAATTGATTCAGAAGGAAATCACCAACACAGTACTCCTGCTAATACACACAATCACAAATGGTACGATTTCCAAAGCAAGGGAAATACTTATTCATGGGCATCCAACGGTTCTACTCAGATAAAAATAGACGGTGATACATCAGGAAGTACGACCCAAGGTCTTATGGGTGAAGTTACAAGTGCTGATGCTAAAAACCCAGATACAGATTTCTGGACACAAGACACAACAATTGCAGCAAGTGTTACAGGAAGTAATGGTGCCCACGATCATGGCGGAAATACACAAGCTGGTTCAACTGTGAATACATGGAGACCAAGAGGTCGTACCATGACGAGACAACAAAGAATCTAAGAAAGGAAAACGAAATGACTATGGCGAAAGAGAATTCTAAGGGAAAGTGTCCATTTAGAGGACTGGAACCTTGTAGCGAAGAGTGTACATTATACAGAAAGGGATTGAGATATTCAGAAACAAAAGGAGATCCGATCCCATTTGAAGCATGTGCTTTGAATATCATTGCCGACAATCTTGAAGCAATGCATAATAGAACTTATATGATGCAGAAAGAAGTTGGCGATGCCAAAAATATTATTGCTTTAAAGACAATGGTTGATTTAAATATGGCTCAACCAAGTCAGGAACAACAGTTAAAAAATCATATTTATAAGGTGGTAACCCCACCTGATCCAAAGAAGTCATTAGAATAACCGTGTAAGGATATTAACGATTTGTAAATTTTCGACTTAGACTACGAAAATTTTATTATTAATAGGGAGCAAAATATGTCAAGACTCAACACAGTGGTTAACTTTCTTAATGAGTTAAACTCGGACTCTGTGAAAAGTGCTCTCGGTTCGTTGTCGATTCTATTAAATGAGTTAGAAGACAAAAATGACCCGGAGCAAATTGAGATGGAGATTGTAAATGTCTCCTATCAATTCATCGAAAAACTCAACCTTTTAGAAGCCGCTCTAAGAAAGTACAAAGCAACAGATCATGTCCTTACTGGTTCTAAGTTAGACGATCTATACGGCGGTGGAAGTTCTTCAACATTATTAGATGATTAAGAAAATAAATCTAAAGGGGTTAAAAGGTAGAGTATAAAGATGGCGACAGACAAAAAAATAACACAGTTAGGAGTGATGACTCAGGCTGGTCCGCTTGATGTTTTACCAATTGTAAACAACGCGGGTACACCTGTCACTGAGCAAATTACTACTACAGATTTATTCGCTAGTCCGCAACCAATTGGAAGCTCTAATGCAAGTACTGGTGCCTTCACAACATTACAACTGCCAACTGGTGCAACAATCAGCGAATTTTCTACAGATGGTACACTTGCTGGTGACTCCGATACGGCAGTTCCTACACAAAAGGCAGTAAAGGCTTATGTAGATGCAGCGATACCTTCATTCGTTTCTGATAGAATCGAAGCAGGTGATTCAAGTGTGGTTGTTTCAGACTCTACATCTTCACTCGGAAGTATTGATCTTACTGTAGATTCATCAGTTGTAGCTACATTGACTGCATCAGGATTACAGCTGGCAAGTGGCGCAACAATAAATGAGTTCTCTACCGATACAGCTTTAACAGATTTATCAGACACTGCCGTACCAACAGAAAGAGCTGTAAGAGTTTATGTTGATAATCAAATCGCAAGCCTTGAAGTTCAGTCAGATAAAAATGACTACATGCTCCCACCTCAAGAGATTGCACAAAATTCGATTTACACATTAACAGAAACAGCAAAAATAAGAGCTTTATACGATCAACAACTTCCAAAGACAAGTGTTACAATTCCAGCAATTGGTATTTTACAATCAGTTCCTGGTGATATTGAAGATCTTGAAAATGGAAATTATGCTGTATCAGCTACCAATGGCGTTGATTGTTTTCTATCAATTTTAAGTCCGGACGGGACAACAATTATTGATAATAAAGTTGTAAGCGATTTAGATTCAGATGCTTATGATGCAAGTGAACTTGTTCGTTTACAAAATGGAAAAATTGCTGTTCTTTATTCGGCTGCATCTGGTGGATTGAAGTTTAGATTTTATGATCCAGATGGAAATGTTCTTGACTCAACAAGCCAACATGTAATAACAACTAATGTTGTTGGACAATACAGAGCAGCCAGATTAACCAATGAAAAATTCTTTGTTGTTTATAGTGATGTAACAGATGGACTAACAAAGTATATCATTATTAATGAAGATGGTACGCAATTTATAGTTGCTCAAACTCTTCATACATCTACAGCCAATTATATAAGGGCTGCAACATTAACAAATGGAAATATCATTATCACCTATCAAGATAGCGGTGATAATTATTTATATTTTAAGATAATTGACCCAGCAGGAATTGAAGTGGTTGGGAAAACACAAGTAAGTGATAGCGCATGTCCGGCAAGTCCAGATCAACCACTTGATCTCCTTGCATTACCAAATGGAAACGCTTTCATTACATATGCAGATAATACATTAAATGCAAAATTTAAAGTGTTTAATGGATATGGTTCTCAATTAATAGGTGAAACTGCATATGCATTAAGTGGAAATGTTCATTGGATTGCAGCATCATATCTACCAGACGGACGAATTTTGTCTGTAGCATATGATACTTCTATGCCTTTAACATATTATACAGTATTAGACGGTTACGGAAATACAATTACACAATGGACTGAAAACACATTCCATCACTCTAATTTATATTCAGTAATCGGAAAATCAGGAAAGATTGCTGTAGCTTGGACTGACACAACAGATCCAAATATCTATGTTGATTTATATAGTGGTCTTGGTACAAAAATTGATGGAGCATTTGAATTAGAATCAGGACAAAGAGTTGAGTCTATTTCAAACGATCCTGACCTTACTACGAGTTCATCAACATCACTGGTAACAGAATATGCTGTTAAATCATATGTTGATGCACAAATTGGAAACTTTTCTTCAAATAAAATTTGGCAAGGAAATGCAAGCGTTACCGCTTATGACAATACAGCAGAACAAGCTGTGGTTATTGAAGCTCCGGTTACAAATCCGGGACCTGATTCAACAGCGGTTCAAATTTTGTATTATAACTCACTATCAGGATCAAACTGGGTTAATTCATCATCAATGATTGATGGAAATACAGGCACATTTGCAAGAGCTGGATACGCAGCAAATACTTATGTTCAAACAAATGATGCACTTGCCAGCTTTGACTCAACAGCAATATCATTAGTTGGAGATGTTCAAACTGTTGAGATGAGAGTGTGGAAAAATACAGGACCAGGCACAGTTACAAGAGCAGAACTATTTCCAAGATTTGGAGGTGCTACTCTTGGTTCAGCTATCAACATCCTTGGGGGTGGCGCAGGTTATACTTCTTGGGTTGATGTTACAGCTGATGCAAATGGACCTGGAGTTGGAAACTGGACATGGACAGATGTTCAAAATATGTACTCACAAGTTGAGAGTGATATTGGAGCACCTGGCGGTGGACCGGGAGATTTCTTTTTAGTTTCTGTTGTTCAAGTTCGGGTAACAACAACAATTACTGGACCAGGTGTAGATGGAAAACTTGAAGTTGGACGTTTTGATGAAAATGGTTTAACATTAACATCAGGGTCAACAGCAAATGAGATTTCAAATGATGGAACATTAGTTGATGCTTCTATGACTGCATTACCAACTGAATATGCTGTAAAAACATATGTTGATAATTTAGCTGTGGCAGCTCTTAATGTTCAAATGATTTACTCAGACACAACTGCTGTAAACAATGATGCATTGCTTGTAGATACAACTGCAGGCATCGTTAATATTTCATTGACTCCAGCGTTGAACGCAAAGATTATTATTAAGAAAATTACAACTGATACAAATACAGTTGTTGTTACTGTACCAGGAGGTTTAATTGATGGTCAACCTTCTGCTACAGTTGATAGTGTAAATAAAGCTTTTACTTTTATTAGTAATGGCACAAATTATTATGTAGTATAAGAAGTAAACTCTTCCGTGAATATTGGTGTAGTGATTTTTTGAGTCATTACGTTTTGAACTAATTAGAACAAAATATAAAGAGTTAATTTTAAACGGAGGAATAATAGGATGGCTTATAATCCAAAGTGGAATGTCTTAAATCGAATCATTGATGGAGACACTCGGATTGCAGTCATCGACGATGCTCCTAACAGTCGAGCCTTATTTGAAATCGACGGTTCCCAAGTCGCTGATTTCAGAAGCGGAGGATTGCAACTGGCAACAGGTGCAAGAGTAAATGAATTTTCTACTGATGGTACACTAAGTGGAGATTTAGATACTGCAATCCCAACAGAGAAGGCTGTTAAAGCATATGTTGATTCTCAAATCAGTGGTGCAGCTGATAAGATTTGGGAAGGTGATTCATATGTTGAGGTCGTTGATGATGGTACAGCAGCCGGTTATGTTACAATCGTAACTGATGGGGTTGAAGTAGCTCACTTTGACTCTCTTGCGTCTACACAGCGAATTGGTAAAGAATCAGCCGCTGGTCGTGTGACAGTTAATGACACATCTGTTTCTGCACATATTGGTATAACCGAAGTGTTGTTAGCAAATGCAACTGTGCAAAGACTGGGTCTCTCAACAGATACATATTTACAACTTCAGCAAGGATCCAATTTAATTACTGGTATTGCTGGAACAGCAGGTGTGTTGTCATTATCGGATACAGTTCAAAGAGTTGGTTTATCGACTGACTCGCACATCGAGTTGGGTGCCGACTCGGTAACAATTGATGCTGGAACAACAGAGGTTGTAAATGCTACACCAGACACACAACAATTTGGTGGGGCTGATTCATACATTTATATGGATCAAACAGCTGGATCGGCAGTTGTTGGAGCAAATAGTGTTGAAGCAATGACACTTGATGAAAACGGTTTACAAATGTTTTCAGCAGGAGCAACAATTAATGAGTTTTCAAATGACGACACGTTAGCTGATGCTTCGGCAACATCATTGCCAACAGAATATGCAGTAAAAACATATGTTGATTCTCAAATTGGAGGTCAGTCACACAAGATCTTCCAAGGAGATTCATACATTCAAGTAATTGATGATGGTACAGCTCAAGCATATGCTGAGGTTGTTATCAACGGCACTCAGGTACAATACTGGGATGATGCCGCATCTTCAATTAGAATGGGTAAGGCATCAGGTGCAGGTCGAGTTACATTGACAGATACTCAAGCTGATATTGCAGTTGGAACATCAACTATTTTTGATGGCGCAACAACTGGTGTAGTTCTTGGTGTTACTGGTGAAACTACTCTTGATCTATATAGTAGTGGAATTACACAAGTAGCAACATTGGACGTTGGTGGAACCAGAGTTATGTATGCAACTAATTCTGGTGGTCAAGCATCATTTGGTACTACCACAAACGCTTTCAATGTTGATTTTACAAGCAACATCCTTTCAGCTGAAGCTAATAATATTGAAATTTTCAATGCAACATCAACTGCACAAAGACTTGGTGTAGCAAGTGATACATTCTTAAGTCTTGATGCAGGTACTAATACTGTTGATCTGCGAGCTAACAATGTAAGCGTTCTTAACGCAACTGATACAACACAAAGATTTGGAGCTTCAGGTGATACTGCTCTAACTCTAAATACATCAGCTGATACATTTACATTGAGTGCTGGAGCAAACACACAAGTTTCTGGTGGACTAACCACTTTAACCTTGGGTGTTGGTGGAGACACAACAATTGCATTAGATCAAACCATTGACCAAGTAGCAATTACGGCCGGTGGTGAATCACAATTGCTGATCGAAACAAGCGGTGTTTCGGTCTATGAAGACTTGACTGTTACAGGAAATCTGTATGTGGATGGTACAACTTGGGTAGTCCACAATCAAGAAGTAACCACATCAGATAATATTATCACATTGAATTATGGTGAGGTAGGACCTGGTGTAACAGACGGAACTGCAGGTATTGAAATTGATCGTGGGTCATTGACAGACTACAGATTCGTCTTTGATGAAGCTTCTGATACGTTCCGAGTTGGTGAAATCGGAGCATTACAACCAGTTGCTACAAGGGAGGACTCGCCAGTAAGTATGGCAGTTCCATGGTGGAACGGAACAGCATTCCAATTCCAGACTGCCGGAAGCTCATCAATACTTGTTAATACAACAACTGATGTTATAACCTTTAATGCTGCTTCATCACCAGTTGCAACATTTGAAGCAGATGGTTTGACATTAGCAGCAGGCACAAACATAAGTGAATTTTCAGTTGATGGAACTTTAGCTGGAGATTCAGACGATGCAGTTCCAACTGAAAAAGCTGTTAAGACATATGTTGATGCTCAAATTGGAGGACAAGCTAATATCATCTTCCAAGGTGATTCATATGTTCAAGTTGTAGATGATACAACAGCAGCTGGATATATTGAAGTTGTTGCTGATGGTGTTCAAGTTCAATACTGGGATGCACAAGCAGAAAGCATCAGAATGGGTAAAGTTGCAGGAGGCTATGTAGTTGTAAGTGATACTGAAGTAAGTTCTTACATTGGCTCAACTGAAGTTCAGGCCTTAACTGAATCCATACAACAAATGGGTACTCCTGGATCTTCTTATGTAAGAGTAACCCAGTCATCGAATCTTATCACAGCTCAAGCTGGATCAGCAAATGTAATTTCAGTAAGCGACACAACACAAAGATTAGGTGTTTCTGGTGATACATACATCACAATGTCACAATCAGGTGATACACTTCAGATGTATGCTGCTGGTACCAGATACTATTATCAAGGTACTGATGGAGTAGTTGTTGGTACACAAAATCTGACCAACATGTATGCTGTAACAAATGCTGGCGCAAATGATGTAATATTCTTTGAAGTCAATGGTACCGATGTAATGGAACTAAGGACTTCAGGTCTATCATTTGATGGCGGAACGAACTTTGTTGCTGATCAATTAGTTAGCACAGATACACTTGATGCTAGTGCAACAGATACAGACATTGCATCTGCTAAATTGATTTATGACTTTGTTCAAAATGAAATTGCTAACTTGAATCCTGATAAGATTTGGAAAGGTGACTCATATATTCAAGTCTTTGATGGAACAGCAGGTGGTTATGCTGAAGTTGTTATTGATGGAACTCAGGTGCAATACTGGGATGATGAAGCAGCAACAATCAGAATGGGTAAAGCATCAGGTGCTGGTAGAGTTGTTATAAATGATACGCAGGTTACAGCCCACGTTGGAACACAACAACTGCTAACATTACAAAACAACTTTATGAGAATTGGTACAGTTACTGACTCGAGAATTGAGGTTGATGCTGGAGGAGATACTGTTAAATTGTATGGTGGAAACACACTTCAATTGACAGCATCACTTACAGGCATAACATTGAATACTGGAGCAACTGTTAATTCTATTTCAACAGATAGTAATTTGGGTTCATCAGATACTACATTGATTACCCAAGCAGCAGCCGCAACTTATATTGATGCGGGCGATGCAACAACATTAGTAAGCGCACAATCATATGCAGATTCAGGAGATGCATCAACACTATCTTCTGCACAATCATATGCAGATTCAGGAGATACTGCTACTTTGGGTTCTGCAAATGCATATACAGATCAAGAAATTACTGCTCTTAGAGCAGAACTAGATTTAATCAACGTTAAGTATGTGTACTCAGACACTACTGCGGTAAGTGGAGATGTCCTATTGGTAGATACTACTGCGGGTGATGTAAACATTGAGTTGCTTGAAGCTGACGATGCTAAGGTCGTTATCAAGAAAGTAACTGGCGATACAAACAATGTTATTGTTTCAACAACACCTGGAACCATTGATGGTAAGGCATCTATTACAATTGATACTAAGTATCAGGCGTATCACTTTGTAAGCGACAGTGTCAATTTCTTCATACTATAATAGTTAAACTGGAGCAGGGTGTAAAAACCCTGCTTCAATCAGAATTTACAATTATCGGAGGAAAAACAAATGTCTTATGATCCAAGGTGGGAACAATTATACCGCATCTGGAGCTCAGATACATCTGTAAGGGTATATAGCACCAATGAGGGCGATCCTGCAAGTAAAGCGGATATAACAGTTGACGGGTCTCTTGCTGCATCATTTGATGCTAATGGCCTATCACTGGCCAACGGAGTTGCAGTCAATGAGTTTTCTGTTGACGCAACCTTGGTAGGGGACTCTACTTCTGTAGTGCCGACTGAGTATGCAGTAAAAACTTACGTTGATAATCAATTCGCACAACTTACACAAGATCGTATCGTAGATGGTGATTCAAGCGTTGTCGTTATAGATGATGCTTCAGATGCTACATCAAGAATTAATTTTAATCTTGATAATTCGTTGTTTGCATCTCTAACATCAGAAGGTTTGAAGTTTGATGCTAGTGATGGAACAGGTAATAATGTAAGAGCAGTATCCTTCTCAAATGACTTTTCAATGGGCGGGTATGACGCATTGTCACCTGGAGATAACGGTTCACAAAATTATGTACCAACGGAATGGGCAGCAAGAAGATATGTTGACGATATTCATTTTGAAATGGCAGAACCAACAGGTTTTGTAAATACCGTAGACAGTCAAATCGGTATTGACCAAACTGGAAGCACATATTATGTCTATGTTCAGCCAACGAGTGGTACTTACACAGTCTTTATGCAAGGTCAAAGATGGATAAAGACTACAAGAGAAGAAGTTGTTATTTCGGATGTAGAAGGACTTCACTATGTATATTTTGATACAGATGGAGTGTTGAAGGAAACCACTACATTTAACATAAATCTTCTCTATACCAAGGGATATGTTGCAGTTCTATATTGGGATTCAACTGCTAAGGATATATCATACTTCGGTGAAGAACGACATGGTATTACAATGGATGGAAAAACCCATGCCAATATTCACCTTGCAAGAGGTACTACGTATATCAGCGGTTTAGCATTGTCCAACTTAACACCTGACTCAACAGGTGCATCAGATGTTGATGTTCAGTTCTCAATGTCAAATGGTGTTATAACCGATGAAGATATTACCCATAGTATTGCAGCACAGTCATTCCCTGCAAACATTCAAATGTGGTTCTTGGATGGAGCTGCTAATTGGAGAGAAGAAGCAGCGGATGCATATCCAATGATCAATAGAGGTTCAGGTCGAGTAGCATACAACCTTGATACAGCAGGAAACTGGACTCAGGTTGAAGCAACCGATGGTTATTATGTTTTAACCCATGTGTTTGCAACAAATGACCCAACAAATCAAGTGATTGGTATTGTTGGTCAGGCTGAGTATTCAAGTCTTGAATCTGCCAGAATTGGAGCTTCAACAGAAATAAATGCTTTGGTTGCAGGAGATCTTCCTTTTGCAGAATTTGTACCTGTTGCTACTCTTATTTATCAAACAAGTAGCTCATATACAAATACACCGCAAGCAAGGCTTGTAAGTAATGATGAAGGTTCTGCATGGACTGACTGGAGAACTGCAGGATTGTCACCAGTTGCAGGAACAGCTACAGATCACGGATCTTTATCTGGTCTTGGAAACGATGATCACCTTCAATATGCAAGAACAGATGGAACCAGAAACATTACTGGTCTCCAAACATTCTTAGCTGGAGTAACAGTTTCGGGTGGTTCATTGACACTTGCTTCAGGAGCATCCGTAAATGAATTTTCAACTGATGGGACATTAGGTGGAGATTCAGACACTGCTGTTCCAACCGAGCAAGCAGTAAAGACATATGTTGACACAGAGATTCAAGAGTTGAGAGACGAACTTGATCTAATCAACATTGTTGAAACAAGTTCAGACACAACTGCTACAACAGGAGACGTAGTATTAGTTGATACAACAGCAGGCGATGTAACTATCACATTACAAGAACATCCTGATGGAAAGATTATGGTCAAGAAAGTCACAACCGATACGAATAGTGTTATTGTAACATCATTGAGTGGAGGTTTAATTGATAGACTTGCTTCACGATCATTCTCAACACCGCAGGAGTCTTACACTTATATTTGTGACGGTACAGACTTCTACGTATTCTAATATAAAAAGAGGTTATATAGATGTCATACAATCCTAAATGGGTAAAAGGAAATGAAGTTGTAAAACGTGACGGAAGTAATACCCTAACTGGTGATTGGGATATTGGCGATAAGAAAAAGATAATACTTGATGAACTGAGGGGTCAAGACAGCGATGGCTTGACCCTTTCAGATTCAACTGGGAATTTAGGAATCCATATAGAAGATGGAAGTGGGAAAGTCAACCTCAATAAAGGGACTTCCATAGACGAGTTTTCAACTGATGGTACATTAGGCGACAATTCAGATGACGCTGTACCTACAGAACAAGCAGTAAAAACATATGTAGACAATGCGGTTGTAGCCGGTACATCAGGTTCATCTGGTTCAAGTGGAACTTCAGGTTCATCAGGCACGGGTGGAAGCTCAGGAACATCAGGTTCATCTGGTGCAACTGGTCCACAAGGCGATCCAGGAACATCTGGTTCATCAGGATCAAGTGGAACATCTGGTTCATCAGGATCAAGTGGAACATCTGGTTCATCAGGAATTGCTTGGGTATGGAAAGGACCATGGACAGATGGTACAACTTATGTTGTAAACGACGTAGTTGAAAATGATGGAAATTCTTATATTTGTATTGTTGAACATCTATCAAGTAGCATTAACGAACCAGGCGTTGGTGTTAATTGGGAAACCTATTGGGATTTAGTAACCTCAGCTGCTGGAGTTGCCTCAGGTACAGAACAATTGTATTATGGGGATACATCGGCGGACATAGTTTTTGTTGCAGAGCAAGAAAATGATGCTTATGCAATCAGTATTGCATTAAGTAATAAAATTGATGGCGTTGTATCAGAATATGCATATACCATTACAGATAAACAAACAACAGGATTCAGTGTAAAATTTAGTGCTCCACTAGATTCAGGAAACTATAGATTAGAATGGATTATCACATCTGCTACTGTACAAGCATTTACAGGAACATCAGGTACAAGTGGTACGGCTGGAACATCAGGTTCATCAGGTTCATCAGGAACATCTGGTAGTTCGGGAACATCAGGAACAAGTGGTACATCAGGAACTGCAGGTACATCAGGAAGTAGCGGAACTGCAGGTTCATCAGGATCAAGTGGAAGCTCGGGATCTTCAGGAACATCAGGATCATCTGGTACAGCTGGAAGTTCAGGAACAAGTGGTACTTCGGGCAGTTCAGGAACATCTGGTACATCAGGTTCATCTGGTACATCAGGATCAAGCGGAACAAGTGGTTCATCAGGATCATCTGGCACATCTGGTAGTTCGGGAACATCAGGAACAAGTGGTACAAGCGGAAGCTCAGGAACTTCGGGTTCATCAGGTACAAGCGGTACTTCGGGCAGTTCAGGAACATCTGGTACATCAGGTTCATCTGGTACATCAGGATCAAGCGGAACAAGTGGTTCATCAGGATCATCTGGAACGTCAGGAAGCTCAGGTACAAGTGGAACATCTGGAAGTAGTGGAACAAGCGGTTCATCAGGATCATCTGGAACGTCAGGAAGCTCAGGTACAAGTGGAACATCTGGTTCATCAGGATCAAGCGGAACAAGTGGTTCATCAGGATCATCTGGCACATCAGGTAGTTCGGGGTCATCAGGATCATCTGGTACAAGCGGTACGTCTGGTTCATCAGGTTCATCTGGTACTGCTGGTACATCAGGAACAACACCACAAGGTGCTATTTATTTCTTCCATCAAGAAGTAACACCTGATACTGGAAACAGAGAACTACTACAAGCAGCAGAAAATCATCCAGAAGAAACAATTGTTGTTCAGGTCGATAGTTCGGCTGCTGTTGAAATTGATACATGGGATACATATGCTGGAGACCCCGGTCTTGATTTCTTATTATCAGGAGTTTGGGGATTCAATTTATACGCAAATGTTGACTCAGATGTTGGAGTAACAAGATTGCAAGCCGAATTGCAAGTCTTTAACGATTCAACTACAGTAACTCTATTTACAGCTACTTCAGGAGAAGTTGATAATACAACACCTGGTTTAGTATTCTTTAATTATAATCAAGGTGTTGATTTTGACATGACAATTGAAGATCGTTTTAGAGTTATAATCTCAGCGATAACAACATCAGTAAGTCCTGTTGACGTGACATTCTATTATGAAGGTGATGCCAGAGGTTCGTTCTTCACTACACCTATTTTTGCAGGTGCAGCTGGAACAAGTGGAACATCTGGTACAAGTGGAACATCTGGTACATCAGGAAGCTCAGGGACTTCAGGATCATCAGGATCATCAGGAACTAGCGGAAGTTCAGGTAGTTCGGGCACATCAGGCTCAAGTGGAACTTCAGGTAGTTCGGGGACATCTGGTACATCCGGCTCAAGCGGAACATCTGGTACATCTGGAAGCTCAGGTTCGTCAGGAACTAGTGGAAGCTCGGGGTCAAGTGGAACGTCAGGATCATCTGGAACATCAGGATCTAGTGGAACCAGTGGAAGCTCAGGAACATCAGGTTCATCTGGTACAAGTGGTACGTCAGGAAGTTCAGGATCAAGCGGCACATCAGGTTCATCTGGTACATCAGGAAGTAGTGGCACAAGCGGAAGCTCAGGTTCGAGTGGAACGTCTGGAAGTTCAGGTTCAAGTGGAACAAGCGGAACAAGCGGAAGCTCAGGAACTTCGGGTTCATCTGGTACAAGTGGAACATCAGGCAGTTCTGGCACTTCTGGTACATCTGGAAGCAGTGGAACTTCAGGTTCATCTGGAACATCAGGAAGTAGTGGAAGCTCGGGAACATCAGGATCATCTGGTACAAGCGGTACAAGCGGAAGCTCAGGAACATCAGGATCATCAGGTACAAGCGGAACATCAGGTACAGGCGGAAGCTCGGGTACAAGTGGAACTTCGGGTTCATCAGGTACAAGTGGAACTTCGGGTTCATCGGGTACATCAGGATCATCAGGTACAAGCGGAACATCAGGATCAAGTGGAACTGCAGGAACATCAGGTTCATCTGGAACAACTGCATTGGCTGGAGGATACGTCCATACACAGTCATCTTCTTCAGCTACATGGACTGTAACTCACAATCTTGGAGTTCAGCATGTAAATGTTGAGGTAATTAATTCATCCAATCAGTCATTAATTCCTGTATCTATTACATTCAATAGTACCAATCAATTAACTATTGTATTATCCGCAGCTGCTACGGGTTACGCTGCTGTTACAAGTGGTGGTGGTCCACAAGGTCCATCGGGCACATCAGGAAGCTCAGGTACGAGTGGTACATCAGGATCATCTGGTACAAGCGGAAGCTCAGGTACGAGTGGTACATCAGGATCATCTGGTACAAGCGGAAGCTCAGGTACGAGTGGTACATCAGGTAGTTCAGGCACAAGTGGTACTTCAGGTTCATCTGGCACAAGCGGAAGTAGCGGAACATCTGGATCAAGTGGTTCATCTGGATCAAGTGGTTCATCAGGAACAAGTCCAGAAGGTGCTATATTCTTCTTACATGATGAAACATGTCCTGATACTGGAGAATATAAATTAGACCAACGAGCAGGAGAACTGCCAGCACAACAAATTAGTACACCTGTTGATACAACAGCATTGATCGACTCATGGCAAACATGTGCTGGAGATCCAGGTATTGAATTTCTATACGCAGGTGTATGGACATTTAATATGTATGCTGCTGTTGATGATGCAGATGGTGTAAGTAAATTAAACATCAGAATGTATAAATTTAATGATAGTACATCTGAGTTGTTATTTGAAACAAGTTCGCCAGAGATCAACAATGTTGGTTCAGCACAGTTATATTCATGGATGTATGCTCAAGGTGATGATGTAGATCTAACAGTGATGGATCGTTTCAAGATGGACGTTTATGCATCAACGACTTCAGCATCACAAAGAACTGTAACTCTTTATTTTGAAGGACATTCAGCAGCTTCACATTTTACTACTCCAATTTTTGCTGGTGCTGCAGGAACACCAGGCACATCAGGATCAAGCGGAAGCTCGGGTACAAGTGGAACAAGCGGTACCTCAGGAAGTTCAGGTACAAGTGGAAGTAGTGGAACATCAGGAACCTCAGGATCTAGTGGAACCTCAGGTTCATCTGGATCAAGTGGTACAAGCGGAAGCTCAGGTACGAGTGGTACATCAGGATCATCAGGCACATCAGGTAGTTCAGGTACGAGTGGTACATCAGGATCATCAGGCACATCAGGTAGTTCAGGAACAAGTGGAACTTCAGGATCTAGCGGAACATCAGGAAGTTCAGGTACAAGTGGAAGTAGTGGAACTTCAGGCACATCAGGAAGCTCAGGTACATCAGGTTCTTCTGGTACAAGTTGGGTATGGCAAGGAGCATGGGTAACTGCTACAGATTATGTTGTCAATGATTTAGTTGAAAACGATGGTGGCACTTATATTTGTACTTCTGATCATACATCTGCTGCATTGACAGAACCAGGAGTTGGCGCAAATTGGGAAACTGTATGGGATCTAGTTACATCTTCAGTTGGTACACAACATGGTAACTATTCATTATCAAATGCTGTAACAAGTGCGACAGTTCCAATCCCAACACAAGATGATGATACATATTCATTGAGCATTTCATTAAGTAATGAAATTGATGGAACTGCGTCAGCATATACTTATGTTATTACTGATAAAGCAACAACAAGCTTCTCAGTTGACTTCTCAGGTCCAATAGACTCTGGCAACTATTTGTTGAATTGGATTATTTCAAGAGGCCCAACTGGTGTTGCAGGCACAAGTGGAACATCAGGAACTGCAGGAACATCAGGCACAAGTGGAATTTCTGGATGGACTGCAATCTATGATGATTATACAGCATCTAACTTAGATAGACTTGTTGTATTCACAGACACAACTGCAGCGACAATTACCTTGCCTTCAAGTCCATCATTTGGAAATGAAATTTGGGTTGTTGATGGTGATCTTAATTTTGGTACAAATAATTGTACTATTGCAAGAAATGGAAGTAACATTGAAGGTAATGCGGGGGATTACATTTTGGATTCAAATGGTGCAGATGTAAGATTGGTCTATGTAAACGCTTCGACTGGATGGAGGGTGATCAATGGCTGATAAATTATACACAGATGAATTAATATCAAAAACTCAAGCAGTTGAACGAAATCTGCTTATAAATGGAAACTTTGATTTTTGGCAAAGATCGCTTGGTCCGGTATCTTTTAATACCACCGTAGATTACGTTGCTACAGATAGATGGTTGCATCGTTCTCAGGGGGCCGGTACTTCTTGTACAGTTGAAAGGGATCCAGATACAAATGTTCTCGGACACATGATGTTAATGAAAGTCCTTAATACAAATACTACATATGTTAATACATTTCAGAGAGTAGAGTCAAGATATATAGAACCTCTCGTTGGGGAAAACGTATATTGGGGTGTGTGGGTATGGCAAGCAACGGGATCTGCATTAGATATAGATATGAACGCCTATACTCCAAACAGCACTGCTGATAATTGGTCAACTGATTTTTTAGATTTAACTTACATTGGAGCTAAAACAACAAATGTTCCAAGTGGAGAGTGGACTTGGGTAGATTATTCTTTTACAGTCCCTGCTGATGGTAAAAATGGTTTGATGGTTGGTTTCCAGACAGATGCAATTACCACTGTTTCAAGTATATGGCTTAAAAATGCAGTCCTTCACAGAGGAACTCAAAAGCTTCCTGATTATTTGATACACACAAGGACTGATGAAGAAGAATTTGCTATGTGCCAAAGATATTATCAAAAAACTTATAATCGAAACACGACCCCTGGTTCAACCAATAATAGTGGCAGGCAGGAAACAAGAGTTGACGGTACCAACTATGCACCGACCATGATTCAATTTCCTGTTTCAATGTTTTCTGATCCAACAATAACATTATACGATAACGCAGGAAATTCTGGAGCAGTAACAGTAGAAGGAACAAATAGTATTTCAGCATCAGCTGGATACATTGGAGTGAATGGTTTTGGATTTATGAGTTTTACAGGACAAAGTGTTGGTGACTACGTAGATTTCCATTATACTGCAGCAGCAGAAATATAATTAGAGGGGATTAAGATGGCAAAATATAAAATTTCAGGTGATGGTGTTTTAGACACTGAACGGGGTGCTCAAATTCCAAATGATAATAATAATAGGGATTGGAGAGCGTATCTTGCCTGGACATCAGATGGAACAAATGTTGCCGACCCTGAATTTACACAGCAAGAACTTGATGATAATGCGTGGGCAGTTCTTCGAGTAGAAAGAGACAGGTTACTAAACTCCACTGATTTTATGATGACTCAAGATTTCTATGCAAATAAAATGACAGCGCAAGAACAAACGGATGTGACAACATATCGAGAAGAATTGAGGGATTTGCCTGACAATACATCAGACCCACATAATCCGACGTGGCCAACAAAACCACAAATAGTAATAGACCAAGGAATATAAAGTATGGATATACATGACCCAAACATTGTAGGAGAATTAACTCCAGATCCAAAGGATGAAGCTAACGAATGGACTCGTCAGCAGAACTTTAATGAAGCAGCAATAACAAGTTCAGGAAACTCAGTTTCTTGGAATCTTGACACCGCACAATGTGCCGTCCATACGCTTCAACAAAACACAACAATTGCAAATCCCACAAATAAAAATGCCGGAGGTACATACATATTAAGAGTTGTTCAAACACCTGGATTATACACTCTTTCCTGGAATTCTGTCTTCAAATGGGGACAGGCTCCGACCCCAGCAGAACCAGCTGCAAGTGGCGATGTTGTAATATTTTCATTCTATTCTGATGGTACTTATATGTACGGTGCAGAAGTTGTTAGAGAAGAAGCATAAGGGGGTAGAATGTTCACATACTTTGTAGGAAAACCTCTCGGAATAATCCCAACAGGATTGATTGTACCATACACTGCTGGGTCTGCGCCATCGGGTTGGTCTAACTTTACTGCTGCAAACAACGACTACATAATTGGGGCGGGATCAACATACTCTCCTGGTTCATCAGGTGCAGGTTCTGGTGATTTTGGAAGTATTACTGTAGCAACAGCCGGAGATCATGAAAGTTATATAACACCAATACCCAGTACTGCAACAGCTGGTAATAAATGGAGAAACAATTCTTTGGCTGGAGATCACTCACACACAGGAACAGTAGGAGCATACACTCCACCATATCAAGGGTGTTATTTAATTAAAGCAGGGGCTGGCAATACATTATTCCCAGCAAATGCTGTCGTTTGGACATATGGTGTTGATAAATCAAATTTTGCAAGTAACATATGGGCAAATAATTATATGTTTCGTGGCCTCAGTGGGCATTCAACCGGTGGGTCAAATAGTTTGGGAAGCATAGTCACATCAAGTGATGGAGATCATGGTCACGGTGTTACAGATTCTGGCGACGGTAGCGGATCAAGAGCTTCTATCACAATAGGCGCACATTCACATACAATATCTATTATAATGCAAAATAATATGCGACAGAGAGCATTAGCCGCATGGAGAAATGCATCTGACAACATACCACTTACTTCATATGGACCAAACATAATTGGTATGTATGAAAGTCTAACACCACCAGATGGTTGGCATTTATGCAACGGAAGTAACGGCACACCTGACATGAGAGACTATTTTGTTAAAACAACGAGTCTTGCAAATTCTGGTGTTGGATCGGGAAATGGCACAGTGAGTGCAACAACAGCATCGGCTATTGCACATGGACTTCACAATCACCAGGATAATAATGAAGACGGTGGTGGTAGCGGTACATCATACCACTGGGATGATGTTCAAATGCCATCACACTCTGCTTTAAATGACTCTAAAACTTGGTTGCCACCTTATTACGCGCTGGCATTCATAATGAAAGGATAAATAAAAATGGGAGCAAGAGAAGACGCAATTGCACTATATAATCAAGCAAGAACATTAGAGGCCACTGATACAACTGGATATACTGAAGAAGAAAAAAATTCTTTACTTCAAGAAGTTATTGATCTTCTTTCACAAGCTCGTAGTGTATGTCCACACATAGAAGAATCAAAACTAAGACGAAGTGATCTTGATGTTCCAGGGATAATTACATATGAGTGTGGTGATTGTCATAACCTGAATTATATTCAAGAAGATTAAAGGAGATATAAGAAGATGGCGTTAAGATTTATAGTAAAGACTACACCCACACCTGCCGGACCAGGTGGCGATTCGGACGACTCAGACTATGATCGCACGTTTACACTTGTTGGGGAAAGCGACCCAACTTTCAATGAAAATTCAAAAATCGGAAGTGCTTGCTTGAAGTTCATAGGCAATGACCAAAAATTAACAACTCCAGCTAATGCAAATTTAAATATAGGAACGACGTTCACAATTGATTTCTGGATGCGATTTGATCCATATTATTTATATGAAAGCGATTTAGCAACAAATGGTGGAGCCAGAATACTCAGCAATTATGAAGGAGGTGGAGAAGTTCAAGAACAAGGATATGAACTCGGTCTTACCAGCACAGGGGAATTGACGGCTACATATTGGGCAGACACAGGAAAGGGGGTTTCAGCTGTTACAATGACTTCCTCTGGATATGATGATGTAATTGGTAACGGTGGATGGCATCATATTTGTTGGCAACGAAGCACCGAAGGCGAATCTAATGTTATGAGGTTGTTCATAGATGGTGTTAGTGTTGCAAACACATCATCTCAGGGAACTTTTCTACATAATACTGTTACTGATAATCCTTTCACAATTGGAGCTCGTGCCAATTCAACTCCAACTGTTACTCTCCCATTCTTATATGGAACTTTAGACGAACTTGAAATTATAGATGGTGTGGCTAAATTTAGTACAGGTGGATTCACACCACCAACAACTGAGAACACATCAACAGCGAATCATTTATTGCTGATGCACTTCAATGATGATAATCCAGAACCAACAATCTGGTATGATGCAACTTATTATGCTCCTGCTCAATATTGGTTTATGGGGGGCGGTGAAAGTTGGAGCGGTACTCAATGGACAGGTTTTGCAAGTACATGGACAGGACAATATGGATGGCAGTCGAAATTTAGACCAGAAAAGATAAGAATAGCAGGAACAGCAATTGGCGGCGGAACAATTACAGTAACAAATAATGCGCAAGATTTTACGATAGCATCTGGATCAGCAGCATCTGTTTTACAAATGGATACAACATTTGAAAGCGAAGATCAAACAGCAGATGATATTAAATACCTACAAAATATGACGCAATTTTCAGCAGTGTCTGCAATACAAGTTGACGCCAAACCTACAACACCAGTTGCTGCATAATGAAAATATTAATGTTTAGTGGTGGACTGGATTCTACCTACCTTGCTTGGAGACTATTGTCTTCAAACGATGACCCAGATGGAATCCATATCCACTACGTTTCTATAAGAAATGACTGTGAACAAATATGGAAAAAAGAAGATGTTATAACAGATCAAATTATTAATTATTTCAAATCCTGCCAATTTAAGTTTATCTACTCTAAATCAAAGTTTGAGTTCTTTGGTCAGCCAAGCATTGGCTTCGATAGTGACCTTATATTAGTTGTTGCACAAAAATTATGTATGAATGCTTATGGAAATCAAATTGATGTTTTGTTTGGTTGGAATCCATATGATTTAACAAGACCAGAAATTGCTAGACGCTCTGAAAATCATGTAACTCAAAACATATGGAAAGCGTTAGTTGAAAGTGTGGGTAACAAAGATCGTATAAACAAAGAACTTCAATTTCCATTATTAGACTGGAATATAACAAAAGATATAATGATTAAAGAAATGCCGACAGAACTAAGCGATCTCACATGGAGTTGCAGACAAAATATTAATTCTCCATGTGGCCAATGTCATTCTTGTATCGAAAGGAATCATTATGAAGTGTCTAATTTATAATGAAAGACCTGAGCTATGTAAAAAATTTCCTAGTCATGAAAGCCACATCTATTTCTTCAAATCCTGCTCATATACATTCACAGAAAATGGTGAAAGAATAGGAGAGTGTAACCAATGCGGTGAGTGCTGTTTCTTGAGAGCGGATCTTCATAAATTTGGAGATAAGTTTTCCCCTGGCGCCCCATGTCCTTATTTGGATTCTCAATCATAAACCTTCCTAATTTTTAGAACAAAATACAAATGCCAATGACTCGGTTGCGCCTTTAGCGTAACGGTCTTATTAACGACGGAGGATATATAAATGGCAAAGTTTAGACAAGGTAATCTAATCCTTAACGCAACAGAAAAAATTATTCAGGGTGGTGAAACAGTAGTTGATGACTCAGGTGTAGCTCAATTTGATACTTATGATACAAAAAACTTAGATGTAGATTCTGTATCAATAACCAAGTTTTCAAACGACTCCAATCTTGGTTCATCTGACTTGGCTGTACCTACCCAAAACGCAGTTAAAGTTTACGTAGATAGTAAAATCTCAGGTTCAATTGCAGCAAGCACAGATAATGCATTGGCTCGTTACGATGGAACGGATGGCATTCAAGGATCGGGTATTACAGTTGGAGATGGAGATGGATTATCCGGAATCTCTACTATATCAGCAAGTGGAAATATCACATCTGGAAGTGGAGATGATTTTACTCGTATAGAAGCCACTGGCGCAATTGAGATATGTGACTCAAGTGCTGCAGCATTTATTGACTTCAAAAGCGCTGCAGCAGAAGATTACGACTGTAGAATTAT
>Ga0180438_10002896_pt1 | contig 26948 bp, 22 predicted proteins | sample SS_ome_12_FD_132455 | JGI IMG/M metagenome (GOLD analysis project Ga0180438, IMG submission 132455) | Hypersaline lake sediment archaeal communities from the Salton Sea, California, USA - SS_3_D_2 metaG | ecosystem: Environmental > Aquatic > Non-marine Saline and Alkaline > Hypersaline >... | reverse complement strand
CAGAAGGGTGTTGGGGAGACGTTCGACTATCAGGTCGATCACCGGTCGCTGAGCCAAGAAGGAGACTCCGAAGTTGCCCGTGAGCATACTGACAAGGTAACGCCAAAACATGTAGATCCAGTCGAAGATGTCAGGGTTCAGGACAAGGCCAAAATTGGCATACATCTGTTCCAGAAGGTCTTGAGTCAAGACTCGTGAGAGCTCGTCAGTAATCATCAGACTGACTGGATCAGCTCCAAACAGGAAAGTCGGTAGCCGAAACAGGAAGAAGTTGAAACATACCACGGCTATTATCAGCAAGACCATGTAGATGCTACGCCGAATTACATATTCACGAAGTCCCATTTCTTAACACTCCAATTGCCTGGTAGTACATAGCGATGCTAAGTACTATGTGTTAGGGTTTGATGCGTGGTCGGTCTGACCTAATAAAGATAGTGTTCAAGGCGGACAGAGAGAAAAGTGAGAAAGAGAGGGGAAATCAGTGTCCCCATCTCTCATATTGGCTTGAATTCCACTACCTCTCACGTAATCTTGGGTTCAATACTTGATCCAGCGTGTGGCCAACGAAAGTGAATGATAGAGAGAGCAGTGTTATCATCATACCTGGAAATATGACTACCCACCATGCCCCTCTGAACAGAGCCGCACCATTTTGAGCATCCGCAAGCATCCTTCCCCAACTTGGTTCTTCAAGATCTGTAAGACCAAGGAATGACAAACCTGCTTCAGACAAAATTGCCCCAACCACACCTAATGAGATATTTGCAAACAGTATGGGTGTCACGTTGGGTAAGATGTGGCGGAACATGATATAGGTGTCAGTAGCACCAATTGCCCTGGCGGACTCGACATAAGCCTTATTCTTCTCGGCAAGAACCTGCGATCGTATGAGTCGCGCCGTCCCAGTCCACCCGAGTACAGATATCACTATGATGATGTTAGTTGTCGACTCTCCTAAGAAGATAGCCAGGACCATCATTAGGGGTAGACCTGGAATGACGAGAAGGAAGTCAACGACTCTCATAAGGACCTCATCCATTCGACCACCGAAGTAACCAGCCGCTAATCCGACTACTACACCAACAACAGTTGATAGAGCTGTTGCCGCAATGCCAATAATTAGTGAAACTCGACTTCCATAGATTAGCTGTGAGTATGCATCAGCACCCACATAGGTAGTTCCAAGATTTCCATAGTAGCTGCCATAAGCGGTAAGTGTGACTCCAGCAACCATGAATGTGACGGTACCTGTGTAATTCTGCCAGGGGTTATAACCCATCCAAGTTTCAAAGTTCCTGTAAGGAGCGAGACCAACACGGACTTTGACTGTATCGTTCACATCAGTCTGTGTACCATTGACCTCTATCATACCCCCAAATATATCGTTAATGTCTAGGAATGTCACAGGAATACGACGAAGTCGAATGTCTTCATAGTATGTCGCGTCTCGCGTTTCATAGACTCGTATCCACTCATTTGAAGAGTCAACTAACCAGACATAGAGGCGAAACATTAGATTATTACCTTGATAAACGCCAGCGGCAAAGTCACCAGTAAGCTTCGTGGCAATGTTGAGTGTCATGTTGATAGCACTAGGCTGACCATTCCATTCCCACTCAAACGGAAGGTCAAGGTAGATAAAGTCACTGTAATCAGGAAAGACATTCTCAGGGTCAGGACCATTATAGTCAAGGGGAACCCCAGCTGTATGCGACCAAGTCAAGTTCACATAACTAGTACCGTTAGGACCTCCTCCTTGCACGTGTACAGCACTAAACTCATCACTAGTCCCATTAACGTGAATAATGGGTTCTTGATCTAAATCCGCAGGTTTCACATAATTGTCAGTCACTACCCCTTGAGGATCAAAAACACTCATCCATGAAGGTGCTAGGTATGCAGGAGCCACCTTATGTAAGGGATTGGGATCCGCTGTTCCCAAATATGGGGCTAGTATGGCCATTCCAAAGAAGAAGATCATGATAACAAGTCCAACAGTCCCGATTCTGTGTTTGCGGAACTCCTTCCAGAAACCGCTTAGGCTATGATACCAATTACTGTCTTTCCAACCTTTCTGTGACGTGGACAAATTAAATCCTCCAATGCTCAGACATTCCATTCAAATTCGGAATATGAAGTGGATTCACTTGCATCCACTGATATTCCACAAACCTCAAAGTTGCCCTAAAAAAGCAATTGGTTCGGGTAGCACAAATAGTTCGGGTATGTCAAAGGAACTATTATTCACCATCGTATGTTTCCTCAAAGGGATCCTCTATCAACGCTTCCTCTTGTTCTGAAGGCAGTCCCTTTTCCTCCCGAGCCTTAATCATTTGTCTAGTTCTTCTATGGGCGCTCCATAGGTCGGCAAATATCATCCCGACAAGAAAAATCGTCATAACGCCTGTCAAAGATAAAATGGAACCGAGGAACTGGAGGGGAAAGAGGCCAAAAATCCACCATTGTATCAGCATCAGGTATCCAAGCACAATTAGAATGATTGGTATCAGGAGTATCCTTTTTCGAGGTCCAGTTCTTGTCCTTGGAAATGATCGTATCTTTGACATTTCAACACTCAGAGTTTCACTGTATAAAAGAGCCTTTTACTCTTTCCAAACAGGTGAAAAATATTCCAATAGAAGTTCATAATCGTGCCTTGCGGCTTCACTACCATGGTTGTTGAATGTCTTTGAAAGCAACATATTTAAGCCAACCATCAGGCAGCGATACCCCAATAGGGTGAGGTGATTCTACACCCTGAGCCACAGAAGTCTCGATGGAGAGTACGAATATGCCCCTGCTTGACATTAGGAATCTGAGAATGTACTATAAGACACAGAAAGGCTTGGTAAAAGCAGTTGATGATGTGTCTCTTACACTTGAACCAGGAGAGTCAATTGGCCTCGCAGGCGAGTCTGGCTGTGGTAAAAGTAGTCTTGCGTATTCGATTATGCAGCTTCTCCCACCTGCTGCAAACATCCTTGGCGGTAATGTATTTTTCAAGGGTGATGATTTAATTCGTAAGACAGCCAAGGAGATGCGGGATATTCGTTGGAAGAATGTGGCAATAGTCTTCCAAGGAGCCATGAATGCACTGAATCCTGTTTTTGAGATAGGAGAACAGATTTCTGAAGCAATCCTCATGCACGAAAATGTGACTGAGGAGGAGGCTCTAGATCGTTGCGCAAAGCTATTTGAAATGGTTGGACTTGACCCAAGTCGTATTCATAACTATCCGCATGAGTTCTCAGGCGGAATGCGTCAGAGAGCGATGATTGCCATGGCGCTTGCCTGTAATCCGGACCTGGTAATTGCAGACGAGCCAACCACAGCGTTAGATGTAACAATACAAGCCCAAATTCTCAAGCTTATGCAGAAGCTTCAGAAAGATCTTGGTCTTTCACTCATCTTGATCACACATGACTTGAGTGTTATCGCTGAAACCTGTGACAAAACAGCTATCATGTATGCAGGAAAAATAACAGAACTCGCAGATGTAGTTTCAGTCTTCAAAGATCCTGTTCACCCCTATGCCACAGGTCTCGTTGGTGCAATCCCAAGTATGGTTAAGGCAGAGCAGAAAACACTAACCTCGATTCCTGGGTCTCCACCAGACTTGATTGAACCTCCATCTGGTTGTAGGTTCCACCCAAGATGTCCATATGCGCAGGATATCTGTTCGAAGGAAGATCCACCATTTGATGAAATTGAGCCTGATAGGTTTGTAGCCTGTCATTTTGCAGAGCAGCTCAAAGCAGAGATGAAAGTAGATTTGGGGTGATTGATAATGACAGTTGACAAAGTACAAGTTTTGCAAGGTTCTGATGACATTAAAGATGGAGAAACTCTAATTTCTGTGCAGAATATGCGAAAATGGTTTCCAGTGAATACTGGGTTTCTTTCCTCACTACTCTACAAGCAGGAGCTATTCGTAAAAGCTGTGGATGGAATTACATTTGATATCATAAAGGGAGAGGTTCTCGTACTTGCAGGGGAGAGTGGTTGTGGCAAAACAACTACTGGTAGATGTGTACTCCATCTTGAAGTACCAACTGATGGAGATATTATCTATGCAGGTCAGAACTTGTCCACTCTGGATCGAAACGAGCTAAAGGAATTGCGAAAACGCATGCAGATCACATTCCAGGACCCCTATGAATCACTCAATCCGAAGCAGACTATTTTCAGCATCATAGAGGAACCATTGTTGGTACACAAGATTCCACTTGCGCCAAGCCAGAGACGACAGAGAGTCCTTGAAGCGTTAGAGAGCGTTGCGCTCACTCCAGCTGAGGATTACATCGACAGATTTCCGCATGAGCTATCTGGGGGACAGAGACAGAGAATATCAGTAGCAAGAGCGCTTATTCTACATCCTGAGTTTATGGTTGCAGATGAACCAGTATCAATGTTGGATGTTTCAATCCGCGCGGAGATTTTGAACCTACTACTCACATTGAGAGAGGAGCTTGGCCTTACATATTTGTTCATTACACATGACCTGGCTGTGGCTACATATATCGCAGATAGGATTGGAATCATGTACCTGGGAAAAATAATGGAGATTGGTCCATCTCACGACGTTGCTTTCACCCCCTTACATCCCTATACTCGAGCACTTATCTCTGCAGTACCATCGGGAGACCCCACTGTGAAAAGACGTGTCGAGTCTCTAAAGGGAGAACCACCGAGTCCCATTAACGTCCCACCGGGCTGTCGGTTCCATCCTCGATGTCCCTATGCACAAGAGATCTGTGTGAGAGAGATTCCAGAGGATCGTGATATGGGTAATGGGCATTTCGTGGCTTGTCACTTTGCAGGTGAACTACCTGAGGTACAGTTGTGATTGTAATGAATTCTAATCACGGGTGCTGCCATTGGCCACCCGTGCTACTCTCATTTTCTTAATCCTGAGGTGACAATGTGACTGAGAATATTGAGAGAACAAGAATCCTGCGTGCAATAAGAAAATGCCTAGTTGATGGTGATGCTTTTTTCCAAGAGGCACAGAACAGCTTGGACGAGGTGTATAAAGGCTCAGTAGGTGTAGGCATGACCCCTCTAGTGGGGGGTTACGCAATCAAAGATCCAAAAGACCATTTCAGACATGCGCTGATTAATGTTGACTCAGCCGAGAAAGCACTCTTTCCCCTTACAAGGCGGTATAAGGATGGACGTGTCAATGAGTCCCATTTCAAATCCCAACATGCACTGATACTCCTTGGTGATCTTACAGGGATGGATTACAATCTCCTTATACAAAAGCTCCGTGAACAAAGAGGTCGCGAATCTACTTGGTATCGTTTGAAAGAGCTTCGAGAGAAGATAGCTGAACTCCTGACGCTTATTGCAGACGAGTGACACTTTTGTTGAGCTAACAAAGGTAATAACAATTCATTGGAAAAGACTCTCAAAGAGTGGTTCGACCTATGAGTAGATCTAGCGCGCAAAGAAATATTCTCAATGAGCTTGAACATACGGAGGTCGTTTTACAGGAATTACTCACAACCTTGTTTAATCTTGGCTCCGCGTTAAAGCCAATTGAACGTGAAATGAGGGTCAGTGATTTTACATCAGGTGGAGAAGTCGTAGAGGGTATGTCAAAGGGAGTTGTGTGTGTTCTAACGGGTCTAATTAAAGGTGATCCACTTGAGAAGATATTGACGTTGAGAGGAAGAGGTCGAGAGATACCAATCTTAATCAAAGCAGGAGACCGTACTGAAAATAAGGTCACTGTTGAAAACATAGTAGGCATGTTACAAGTCATGGATCAAAAGCGAGAGTTGGAGTATGTAGTAAATCTACGATGGACAGGACTACCCGCACCAATGGAACATGACAATGTTGTGGTTTTGGGAGATAGATATGTTTCAGGTAACTTTGATAGGTTGATGAAGCTAGAATCAAATCTTAACGAACTTCGTTTTAGAGTTATAAAAGACAAGGGGGAGTTTGGTGGGGGACTATTAGTCTATGAGGTGATCAGGTCATTCGGTAAAAGAAAGAATATGGTTGTTGCAGAGCTAACACTTTCTCGTCAGGTTGTTGAGAATGATGTGCTTGTGATTAAGATTCTGAATATGCTTGCTTCTTTCTAGGTGTTTAGATATGGATTCTGATTTGGAAAACTCAGAGATGCAGCTACCCTTTCCTCATGGAATAGAGGTTGAGCTCCAAGTCATTCGAAAGGATGGCACCTGGATTCGAGGTGAGGACATCCTTCAAGTATTCGACAAGATTGTATCCAGTGCGAAGGGGTTGCTGGACAAGAAGATACGTAATGCATCTGTGGAAACCGTAAGAAGAAAATACAAACAATCTGCACAGACAGAGGAAGGTGAAAGAGGTTCAAGAATAGTTGCAGCCTATGAGGATCCAACAGGGAATCCTAGAGAGTATACACTCTTGGGTCATGACCCAAATGTAACCAGCCTAACATGGATTCTTGAAGTGGCAACTCCACCTTGCACAACTCTTGAAGAACTTGCTTGGTGGATTCAGACATTGATAGCAATATCACAAGAGTCACTTCCAACTGATTCAAAGGCGGTCCTGATCTCTACAGGACTCAATCCGACTCAGGAATACTTGAGAAATCTATCCTTTGGAGAACATCATCATATTCTCAGCTCAGACAATGATGAAAGGACGAAGATTGCAGTCTATAACATGATTAGAAATTTCTTACCTCACCTCATTGCCCTCTCGGTAAATTCACCTTTTGAGAACAAGAAACCAAGTGATGAGGTCATAATAACAGAAGATGAGCGTGTACGAGCACCTCGCTGCAAGAGATCTATCAGACTTTTTAGAAACACAACACAAATGGGTCCGACCAATGAATTTGAGTTAATTCCGTATCTTCGTGGATCTGACAAGGAATCCTTCGCCCGGCATGTCAACCGAAGTTATGCAAGAATGGTGGATATGTATCCCTTTACTGACTATGGAACCATTGAGATAAGAGTATTCGATACCCAACTATCGATTCCCAGAAGAATGGGTCTAGCCTTGTTGCTTCAAGCTTTGGCACTCAAAGCACAGAGAATGGTTGAAAATGGGAAGGAAGTCCCAGATGTTGGACCCAAATCTCTTGCCTCAAATAGAGAAGCAGCCCTCTCAGCTGGTCTATGGGGTCCATTTCGACCCGGTGAAGGCAATAAGGAATCAGATTACTTGAGAATATACAATCATCAAATCACAGATGATGGAATTGTAGATGATGGCAAGAGAAACAGGTTCCTTGGAGATGCAATTGTTTCGATGTTATATCTGATAAAAGATGAATTGGAAGAATTGAACATCATTGAGAATCCATTTATTCAAGCCTTGTTGGTATCAGTATTTGGTAGCGAATATGTTGAACCTAGAATGACAGGTGCAGATTTCCAGTTAGAAGTATATGCCAAATCAGACAATAATATGGTTGTTCTTTTGAAACGCCTTTCTGAAGTAACCAGAGAGTGTAGTACTAACTGGTTATATGATCCAATCGAAGGAACTCCTCACCTACCTACATGGTTATGTTGGTGGAAAGGTCTTGAACCAGAGATAATTATTGATTCAGAGCGGGTCTTTGCTGGACAAGATGTACGATTCAGTCTACTTGCAAGAAACACTACAGGCCGCGAACTTGATAATCTAACAATTGAATATACGATTGAAGACTCTGAAAGAAATGTAGTTGAGAGTAATATTCTAACCATTCCCAGTATTCAAAATGGAGAAATCCATGTTTCTGAAATCATATTTAAAACGAGGAAGAATATCACAGCATACAACATTATTGCTGAGGTTGGTTTTGCAGGCAGAGTCATCAATCTGACTAATACCATTAACATGTATTGGATGATGACATCAATCAGACCTGGAACTACAACGCAATTCGCTGATGGCAAGACACCAGTTCTCTTTAACGGACAGATTGAAACCAACTATCCAACACAGACAGAGGTTAAGTGTCAAATAAACGTTGTAGCTCCAAGTATTGAAAGAGTATTGATAAGCTCGGAGAACTTACTAAGGATTGAGAGTGGAGAAGCCACCAATATCAATGACACAAAATTCCCATCCATCTTAATTCCTTCTGATGCCTCAGAGGGAGTAGAAAGATGCATTCTCCAACTACGTCTCTTCAATATGGACGGCACTGAAATCGCAGAAGCTCTATCTAAGCCATTTTATATAGGATTCGTAAAGAGGGGACCTCAGGTATTCCTTGTAGCTGAATTGAAGAACGAATACAAGCTAGGAGAGATTCTATCTGGGGAGGTCCAGATTACAAATCTTAGTAGAAGAGTTGGTCGAGATGCAAGATTGTTTTTGGAATTCAATAGTGATTCAGGCAGAACTTATCTCATTGAGGAATTCCTGTCAGAGGAGTTTGCTACTGGTACTGTGAGTTTCCATTGGAAGATACCTGAAATGCCTATGGAGAGCTCAGCAGATAGGGTAGGCATCTTAAAAGCATCATTGAGGGAAAAAGGGCGGGTCATATCCTCAACCGAGTCTGACAGATTGAGAATCGAACAAACCACGACGAAGGTCAATATTGATTCAATAAGAGTCCCAAAACGGTCTCACATAGGAGGAAAAGTATCTGGTTGGTTGAGAATTCGTAGAAATACTGAGGTTGGTGAGCCTGCTGTGCTCAATATGTCATTTGTTTTTCCTGATGGAGATGAACATCACGTTCTAAGTCAACCAGTAAAGCAGAGCAAGAACCTTTCACTGGCATTTGGGCCTATCGTCATTCCTGCACCAAGAGTTAACACTAACCACAAAAGCGTCACATTGATTGCATCTATGAGCTATACGGGACTTGAGGTTGATCGTCGGTCGATAGAAATCGATTTGGTTGGTGGACCACTCCAAGACTTTGCTCAAATCAAATTTGTAGGTCTGCCAAACTTCACAACTCCTGATGAATTGGTTCAACCCACAATTCAAGTGTCAATCAATGTAGAAACTAGGCAAAGTTGTACACTTCAGGTAGAGCTTGAGTCAATTGGAGGGAACATGGACCTGCTCAATCAAGACCTAGACCTAGAACCAGGCAAGGAACGACTATTTCCAATTCCTTTCAGGATTCCCTTAAGCGCAGAGATGAGTACTGCACATCTACGAGCTACCCTAAGATGCGGTGAAAGATCCTATGAGAAGAAAGAGAGGTTCAAAATCAAGGCAATTGAAGAGCCAGTGTTCAAGATTGGATTTTCAGTAAGAAATGAGTCAGGAGATGAGATACCCGGTCTCGTTGCCAGGTTGTCCTCCGTAGAAATCATAGCAACAATTGAAAGCCTTCGAGAGAACATCGACGATTTGTCATTGAGAATCCGTGTGATGTCTAGAAGGGACGTTGTGAAGGAATACGAAATACCATTTCCAAGCATCAATTCAAAAACATCAATCATCAAGGTGAAGTGGATCACACCACCGATTGATATGGTCACAGCTTACTACATTGATGCTGCTGTTCTACAATCCGGACGGCCATTGCCTGCTAGAGCAGTTGAGTTGGTAAAGCGGCAGTTCACAGTGTACTGATTGACACGGAGTTATATAGTCATAAAATACTCATATACTCCCTTTCCGTCAATGAAGACCTATGAGGGCTTTTTGTGAACGATGAAGGGATTACGACCATTGCCGATTGATTCTTCGTGAAAATGTGATTCGACTATTGCCGAAATTCATAGGAAAATCGTTATATTGGCGAATATTCAAATCTGAATAACCATTCCTAAGGCAAAGCTATAAATGCAAAATTTGAGCCGCAGAATGGTAACCGGACCCACCAATTAGGATATGATATATACTCATAGAACATTCGAAACGACTGCAATTAATATGACCCGAGTTAAAGAACACCATTAACACTTGGATGTGATGTGAATGCTTGATATTCTGACCCATCCGGCCGTGTCCGGATTATTGGTTATGACAATAGTTGGAGCATTGGCATACAAGCTCCATTTTGTTGACATATCTGGTCTAATCAGTGCATTCGTTGTTGGATTCACTATCTGGTATACTGGAGGCGTTGCATCATTCATCATCATCCTGTTCTTCTTTCTTAGTGCAGGTTTAGCTACCAAGTTGAAGTATAAAGAGAAGGCTAAACAGAATCTTGCTCAAGAAGGGAAAGGAAAAAGATCATGGAAGAATGTTTTTGGTAGCGGCATCATACCGATGTTCTTCTCGATTGGGATGTATATTACTAGCCTCTCAGTGGAGATTGCCGCAGCTGGTTGGCCATTTCTAATGTTCGGAGGATACATCGGAGCTGTCGCCACGACTAGCGCCGACACATTGGCGAGTGAAATTGGCGTTTTCAGTAAGAGTAAGCCTCGTCTAATAACAAATCTTCGTCGGAAAGTACCTCGTGGTACAATTGGGGCAGTTTCACTTCTTGGAGAAGGTGTCGCTCTTTTCGCAGGGCTCTTCATTGGAATTCTTGCGTTTATATTTGCATTACTCGCTCCCGGATTAGTTCCAGCTGTTTCAACTCAAGAACAGCTGATCATTCTTGTCCCATTATCCGTGTTGACTGCCCTAATAGGATGCAATCTAGATAGTCTATTTGGGGCAGTTCTCCAGAACAGATTTGTTTGCGAGATATGCGGAGCAGTCACTGACAAGGACTTCCACTGCAACTATGAAACAAAGTATGTTGGTGGTTTTAAGCGGTTCACAAACATGCATGTCAATCTCGGGTCATCAGGAATGGGCGCGACGCTTGGGATTGTTTTGGGTGCAGGTCTCTTTGTTTGGATTTTAGGTGGGCTCTTCTTCTGGATAGCTGCTTCATCGAGTAGTTAGTTGTTTCTTCTCATATTTCATCGCTTGAGCAAGTGCATGGTGTATATCTGTCCCTTTTACTAGCTTAAGCATCAGTCCAGCGACAAACCATTCTGTCATTTCCCCGACACCCCTATCACTCTCTATTTGGAGTATTTGTTCATCTTCAATGATAGTATATTTATCAACAGACTCTCTCACAATAATTTGGGAATCGGTAATTCGCTGAAGCTTGCTGATTGGTTTGTTTTTGATTGTTTTTTTGAGATAATTCCATGATTGCTTGGAAATGAGTAGAGTATCAACCTGCGAAAGAATAGGTTTCAATCGCTCCAAGCCCAACTCCCAGAAGGGGACAGAACATCTGTAAAAAACAGGAATTCCTTGAGCTCGAGCATTTGCAGCTATTGATGCTGCGACCTCAATGAAAACCTCGCCAATATAAACTGCTTTAGCATTCTCGATGATAGTCCAAGGTACCTGTTCTGGTGAGGTGATTGATAATGAGGTCATTGGACTAACACTCACAAGTTCTCTAGATCCCTTTTCATCACTTACGATTATTGTCTGGTTTGTCTGTTTTTGGTCCTCAACAATGATATGATTTACATCAACACCACCTTGTATTAAGCTAGTGATGATATTCCAGCCATCCATGTCATTACCTACAGATGAAACAAGTGTGGTCTCCAGACCCTCATTTGCTAATGCGAGAGCTAGTTCAACTGTTGGACCGCCTGCGCGTCTCATGGGAGAACTGCAACTTGACAACCCTCCAATAGGTGGTAATTTCTCACAACTCACCTTGGTATAAAATGCGGCAGCCCCGAACAGGACAAAATCAGGATGGGAGTAGTTTTTACCTCCAGTAAAAATTGCCTTTGTTCGAGTTCGTGCAAAAATATCGTATAAATTTGACTCAGGCAATCCTTCTTCACGATACAGAGTAGCCAGACGAACAAGATAGTCTTCAAGCAGGTATGCTGTAAGCTCTTCAACATCTGATGGTAGTCCCTCAAAATAGAATCTTGCTAAGCCCCATCCATTTTTCGTGAGTTCATGGTAGACCACTCTTTTTCCTTTGTGTACTGTTGTCCCAGTAGTGACGAGACCATAGTTACTAAGAGTTTTCAGATATGCAAGGATACTCTTGTTAGAGTGTGGAAGATTCTCAATGAGATCCCTTTGCAGGACTCGTCCAGTATCATCAAAACTGGATAGAACTCCACGAGCTATTCGAGTTGCCAGAACTGATTTGATGAACTCATCTCGTTGCTCGATTTCAACTGGCAAAAAGAGAACGTATGGCCAAAGAGGCTCGATTTTGTCTGTTTCATTCATTTCCAACATCTTCAAATATTGGTTTACTTTGCCAATCTAGTGTACATTCATACCTATGTAGTTTACTAAAGTACACTAAAAGGAGAGAGAATAATGTCGGGATTCACAAGGTCTATTGCATATCCATGGGCGCTTACTGGAATCTTCGGAGCTGTGCATTTAGTAATTACACTAATTCCATTCAGTCTCAGTATTGGTGGAGGTGGCGAGATATCTTTCGGTCTTGTTTCTGCACCAATTTTTGGATTCCTTTTAGGCCCATTCTTCGGAGTGATTGCAGTGATAATTGGTTCATTCATTGCAATGTTTATCAACCCCCTTATTGCAGTACTTGGTCCCTTGACTGTGTTAGCCACAGCTTCTGGAGCATTTGCGGCAGGTGTAATGAGGACCAAGATTCGAATTAGTGTACCAGTTGTCTTCATTCTTGCTATGATCGTGTACTTACTTAGTCCAGTTGGCAATGCAGTTCCAGCTTTCATCTGGTTCCATATAATTGCATTAATACTGTCTTTACTATTTATTATTCCAGGAATATCGTCCAGGATGCTTAACCCACTGAATCTCAATCTGGACATTGAAAGATGGAAGACGTTCGTTAGTATCTGGATGTTCAGTCTAGTTGCAGTGACACTAGATCAAGCAGTAGGTTCTGCAATCGGAGGTTGGTACCTTCCACCTTTATGGGGACTGCCATCAATAGTGGGCTACTTTCAAGCTTTCATTGTTATTTATGCATTTGAGCGAATTGTTGGTTCAATAATCGTTGCTCTCGTAATATACGGATTAGTCCTAGCACTCTCAAACACGGATTATGGTTTGCCATTGTCCCGCATAGGGAATATTGAGTTGCTTGAATTAACAGAGGAAGAAATCTAGCTCGCACGAAACAGAGGAGGAGTGAAGAGCTCTCAAATAGTCGGAGGAAACAACGGGCATTCCTCCGACACCTTCTCTTTTTATGAGTGGAAGGTGTATTTAGACGAAGCTTCATAAGACTTCACACATAGGGTCTATCAGGAATGGGGTCTTCGGACTCTTTTCGACCATTCGTCTACACAGCGTGTAGGTGGAAGGAAGGAGCAAAAAAAATTGCAATTCATGTTAGATTCATATTTCGTAATGATGCTAGTCATCGTGCTCGCATTCTTCGTTCTTATGTTTGTAGCGAGCGGAATCAAGGTTCTCAAGGAGTGGGAACGCGTTGCTGTTCTTAGACTGGGTAAATTCAAACACATCAGAGGTCCTGGTGTCATCTGGGTCACGCCCATTCTTGACAAGGTGGCAATGAAGGTTTCACTTAGACTCCTTACATACGCCTTCAAAACAGAACGTTCATTGACAAAGGACAACGTGCCAGTTGTCGTCGATGCTGTGATGTATTTCCGGGTCATTGATGTTGAGAAAGCAATTCTCAGTGTTGAAAGATACACAGTTGCTGTGGAGCTTGCTGCCCAGACAACACTACGAGAAACAACAGGTAAGGTGACTCTGGACCAGCTGCTGTCAGAACGTGATCAGATTGCTGGACATCTTCAGGAACTTATTGACGAGAAGACTGAGCACTGGGGTGTTAAGGTCACAAGTGTCGAGATTCGAGATGTCGTCATTCCGTCGGCACTTCAGGATGCCATGAGTCGAGAAGCGCAGGCTGAGAGAGAACGTAGAGCCAGAATCACTCTAGCTACAGCTGAACTCGAGGCTTCGGAGAACATGTTGAAGGCGGCTCGAATCTATGAGGAGTCAAGTGTGGGTTTCATGCTCCGGCAATGGAACATCATGCAGGAGATATCGAAGAATGCCAACCTGATTATCATGATCCCGACTAATCTTCCAGAAGTTGGGATGGCTGCAGGAACATCTGTAGCTCTCTCGGCAGGCACAGGGGGATTAAGAGTACCAAAGGACAAGGGAGCTTCTGAAGACTAGTTCTCTTTCTGGATGTAGGAGGAAACAAGATGGATGCATGGATAAAAATCGTTGTTGTCATGATAATGTTCTCAGCGCTGAGTATGGTCATGCCGCTTCTCCTCATCAATCCATTTTATGGATTGATGATTTTTGGTGTTCTAATCACATTGTTGGTTATCACTCTTGAACCAGCAACTGGTAAAGCAATGGCGCAAGTTGTTGTACCGATAATAATCATACTCTTCGTGTTTCAGGTGTGGATTTCAGACTTCTCGTTTGACGACTGGATGCTTCTGATAATCTTTGGCGTATTGTATCTTATGTTCACCATGTTCACAGGTGGAAGCAGCTTCGTAGAAGGAGGCTTTATTGATGCGAAGGTGTCGCTGAAGCTTTTCCCGCTCTACGGGGTAGCTATTTTCCTCTCAGTTCTAATCGATCCAACAAGGCAACTAACTGTGTATATCATGGCAGGCACAGTATTCTGTCTGATGATGCTGTATTTCGCTTTCCTTAGGGATTACGACAAATGGCCTACCTATTCTCAATTCAAGTACGCGGATATCCATGCAGTCACTGATCTTAATCCAAAGGGGAAGGTTAAGACAGGTGCTGAGATATGGTGGGCGAGGACCTCTGGTCCACCAATCAAGGCAGGAGAACAGGTTGTTATCGATCACATCACTGGTATCACGATGTATGTGAGAAGACCTGATGATATTTCAGGCATGGACCAATAGATTTTCAGCCAGTAGAAGGGTTCGGATGAAACCGTTCCCTTCTAATCCCTCTTTTTCTCTGAAGCAAGAAGACTCCAAAGTATTGAGAGGCCAAATAGAAAGCCCACAATTGTTGTGATTCCCCATTCAATCTGAAAAACTCCAGGTTGTGTCACTGCTTCTCTGGGGAATGGTGGAAACATTATGTAGGCAATCATGTTCCACATAAAGTGGAATGAAATAGGCACCCAGAGTCTTCGGCCAGATAGATAGTAGCTGAGCGATAAGACAACACCACCAAGAAACATATTGAATGTGAAAATGGCTATCAAAGGCAAATCAAATGCAGTACGAGGCCACCAGCTGAAATGAAGAAGTGAGAAGAAGAGTGAACTGAAAACTATGGCGAATGGTTTTCCAGCCAGATTCTCCAATCTGGTTAAGATGTAGCCACGATGAACCAACTCTTCAAAGAAGGCTGTTGGTGCTGTAATGATTATTTCATTTACTATCAAGTCAGCAGTTATTTGGTCAATCGGACGAAGCTGACCGCCAAAAAAGAAGGCGATTGCCACGACCAATATTGCACCAATAGTTCCTGCTGTTGCACCAATCATTAGGTGAGGGCTAAATCTATCATCGATTTTAACTCCTAATTCTTCAATCGATTCTCCTCCATCCCATCTTACAAAGAACCAAGTGACTGTATACATTAGGACGAATGTAAGAAAGAAGACAAGAGTAGCAGCCAAAGCTAAGACTTCTTCATTGTCTTGAAAAAGATTGACAACGACCGGTGACATCAACACAATCAAAAACATTGCTATCATGAACAGAGTGAGTCTTAGCCACAGTGTTTGTTTATCAGCAGTCATCTTTGGCGCCTATTTCCCTCGATGCGACTTCGTGCCTAAATCTACTCCGGTGATTACTAAAGTTAGCATATGTAGTGCCAACTGATATAAGGGAGCATCAGTATTCGCCCACCTAAGGCTCTTAAGATAGTAAGCTGCATGCTACTACAGTAAAAACAAGACTGAGCGCTCACGGAGGAGTACTCTTGGCAAAGACAAGGAGTCTTTTGTTGGAATTCGAAACAGATGAGGTTGGACGACTTGCCAGAGAGGACAAAACAGAACGGAATGCCCTGATCAAAGCGTTCTCTGATTCTTCGGACATTGTAAGAGAACGGGCACTGATAGCTTCAATAGATTTGGCAGACCCCGTAGTTGTAAACGACATCGTCAAGGCCCTCTCTGATGAAGTACCAGATGTACGAATTGCTGCCGCTCAAGCATTAGCATTTTACCATCAACCAAGAACTGTTCCAGAGCTATTAAAGGGACTAAAGGACAGCAACACCTGGGTCAGGTCACATTGTGCAGCAGGACTCTCAAAGCTACTAAATGGCCCAGTTTGGGCGCGGATATCTGATGATGCTGTGGAGAAACTTGTCGGGGATTTCCCCGATATGACTGACGAGGAGATCAATCGATTCCTTATTAGCCTTAAAATGAAACCCTCTGCGATTGATCGATTTTTGAACTGGCGGAGTCAGAAGTTTGACATTGAGATTGACATAACATCACTTGCTGAAGAACTTGAAAGCGCTCCCATTCTGCTTTCTAGAGATGCAGCCGCACGGGTTGATGCAGCTAAAGCAGGTGGAGTTTCTGACGAGGTGGAAGCAATCCTTAGCGAGTTGCCTGAAGAATTACGAGAAACACTTCCACCAGAGGATCTCAGAAGGTTAACACCATCCTCTGCAAGAGAACTTGTCCAAAAGTTGAAAGTGTCTCTAGCTTCAGAGAAACCAAAGAAGAAGGCTGTCAAGGTTAGAAAGGTAAAGAAAGTGCGAAAGAAGGTGAAAGCAACTGCACAGGACGAGTTGATTGAAAGACTGCCTTCAGAGGTCAGAAAAGAAGTGGGCGATGAAACTCTTTCTACCCTCAGTGTTGAGGAATTAGAGGCTCTGCTTTCATCTACTGCTGAAAGCGAACCTGAAGTTGAAGTAGAAGCAGTTGAAGAAGAAGAAGAAGTCGACGCAAGACTACAAGAGTTCATCGATAAGTTTGGGGAAGAAAAGGCCGAGCTCCTGATTAGTATTCCCGAAGTGATGCTTGAAGGGATTCCAGAGGATCAGATTCAGGAAATGGATCTGGAAACTCTGAAGGGTCTAACTCAAGCTCTTGAACCTCGTGATTAATTATCTCATTCAGAACCACGGATGACAACTGCAAATTCACCAGCAAGTTTGCCATACCACTCTAGTAAATCTCGCATGTTGTCAACATGTCGATAACTCCCGTTGCCATATTGAGCAATTGCGAGCATAAGCTCCTCGTCTATCTCACTACGTTCTCCCAGACCAATGGAGTATATCACAAGTTTGCTTCTATCAGTGAATCGTTCTTTTAGAACTTTGAGTGGGGGAGGTCCGGAAGTCGTCATCCCATCGGTCAGCATGATGAGCATCGTTGGTTTATCAGGATCACCAAACTCCTCCATAATCTGATGTGCTTTAGCCAAGGCAGTACCCATGTCTGTAAGAGTACCTCCCTCCTCCACCTTGTCTACGACATGCGTGCTGATGATTTGAAGACCAAGTGCTTTTTCCCTACCAGTACATTCTACAAATGGTTGAACCTCGCCGGTGTCGGAGTTAAGGAAAGTCATCTCACTTACTTCTTTTTCAAATGTAATCACTCCCACCTTTTCGCCATAACCACGACCTACTTTTTCGGCTAGATAGAGGAGAACAGCCATTGCAGCAGCTTCCGCCCTACTTACATTCTTACCTTCTTCAAACCGATTAAGAAATGCTTGGACCTCAGGACTATCTCCAGCTAGGTCCTTGAGACCCTCACGAGCATGGGCGATATCTTGCACAGGTACGTCAGTGGTCTTCATGGAGCCACTTGTGTCTATGCAAAGTACAGCGTTGAAGGGGGCTGCGACACCAACAGTTTTGAACTGATAACCAGTACGCTCACGAAGTGCCTCAAATGCCAACTTGGCGAACTTTTTTCCAGCAAGATCAGGTTTTGTGTTGATAATCTCCACTTTGACATCAAGTTCAGGCCAGTTGAAAGACATCCCAGGATATACTAGTCGACCACCGATGATATTCTCGAGTGACTTAACACGCTCAGCGGCTCTTGTCACAAGGTCTTCTGTATTGGCATCTTCAGTCAATGGCTTGATACCAAACTCAACGTATTCTAGAGCGAGCATATCTTCATCATAGAGAGTGACATCTACTTCATCGCCTTCCATAAGTAATGACGCTTCAAGAACCAATGTGTCGATGACGATCGTATTCTCTGCAACTTCAGTGCTCTTTCTAATTTCAGCCGCACCCCAGAAGCTACTCTGAGGATCCTCAAATATCAGGATTGAACCAATATCAGCATCCAGTTTCTTTGCTGTTTTGGGATTAATGTTAGCGAAGCCCCTCAGGTCTCCACCGTCAATTATCTCCAAGGTTAATTTCTTGGTGATGGCATTTACCTCCTGAGTCCTTTTAGGAGACACTCCGGTTTTGAGGTTATAAAGAATTGTAAGTCAGCGTCATGATAGTAGCTTCAGTACTTCTGACTCCATCTCACGTGATGATTGATAAGTCTGAGAATGATCTGATATTGATTTTAGCAAGACCTGTCCGAGTTTTTGAGAAGCATTCTCTAGAGTTTCGAGGCGAGTCATTCCTTGTGTTGATAACACTGTGCAGCTGAGAAGGCTATCAGGACGTCGTCGAATCCAGAAATGCATCTCCTTGGACTTCTCCTTTGATTTCAGTGAGAGGACATAAGATTCCATATCCACACCATTGAACCCACCCTTGGAGATGCAGCTTGGTTCTGGCCAAGTTCCAAGAGGAGGAATCATGAAATCAAGTGATCCCAGATCCCATATTCCACCAGTTAGTAATTTTATAATTTGATCTTCTAGGTCATGTTGAATAGTGAAGGACTCATCCTTGCAGATAAGTTCGATTGGTGGTTCTGAGGAGCCCATTGTGGTCCTATATGGGCTTTGAACAAGTGAGAGAGCATTACCAGCAAGTACTCTTTGAGCATCAGCCAGTGTTCCAGGAAAATCTCGCGATAATAGATACAAAATCACATCCATAGCTTGAACTGATAGAAAACTAAAATCAGTACCAAAGAGTATCTTCTCAGACCAGTTAATCGGAGATGCGCCAAGTCGTTCATAAGCTGATTCAAATAAAACAGGAACATCTTTGTCATGAAGCGTGGATGTTTCTGCAAATATTAGTGGATCTTTCAGAGCCTCATAAAGTCGAGAGTCGCCCGGAGTCATTCCACAATGAGCCAAGATGACTCGTAGTCCCTTGATGGCAGCACCACAATCGGGATCGTTCCGCATCGAGTCAACAAGTCGTTTAATTCTTACCACTGTTCGGATATTTCGAGTATCAAAAATTACTGGGATTCCAAGCTCACCTGCTCGTTTCACTACCTCTCGTGGTTCGTTCTTGTCGATTGAATCCACGAAGAGCTGAGCTAAAGGATGTAGTTTTAATCCTCTCAAGCCGAGTGAGAACACACTTCGATCCAACTCCTTTACTGCGATAAGATTACCATCTAGAGAACCGTCTAGAGGATTGACACGTGCAAAACCAATCAACCTAGACGAGTGGGGTGCTCTGGTTGTCCAAGACCATATTTTGTCATTAGACACCTTAAAAGATGGTTCCCCCTTGGAAGATGGAATAGAATAGTCATCAGTATATGGAAAAACGATTGTTCTGTCAACAAGCCAACCATGATCTACTCGAGCCCAATTAGGTCTACTCTGAAAGAGTTTCGTTGCCAGCTTAGGTGCAGCCAGACCAATGGGTTCAAACAAAAGGTGTTCTTCATTAAGTAAAGTTTCAGACTTCTTTTGCATCTCAAACCAAAGCTGCGCATAAAAATCGTAGGCTCCAGAAGGCGTATTTTTGTGTCCTTTCTCTCGGCCCATGTGATGATGAGCATCCACAATATAGAGTTGAAACTCATCTCCCTTCTTAATACCTCGATTTGGTAGGTCTTCAACGGCTCGAATAACGAGCATGGTCGATCATATCCTCCAAATTGATGGTAATTCTAAATATGTGATAAATCATTGGTCGTTGTCCATCGCTTGGCTCCATAGAAATCAGCATTAGGCATATATCGACTTCTGCAGACCTCCTGATAGACAAATCTGGAGACCTAAGAAATGATAGTTGTTGAGGACATTGAGGCTAATGAGATTCATCGCTTTATTGTCGTTGACAGCTCCAACTACTTGGGTATTGTGCGTGCTGGAAAAAGCATTAGAGCATTTGACCCAGAACGAGTATTTTCGTATTATGGCCAGGTTGAGCATCAACTATATGATTTCGCCATGAGATATCCAGGAGCCTTTAGATATCTGCCTAGGAGAGTTTATGACTACCTTAAGAAACCTCGACTGCTGAGCGAGTTTTATCACGGAACTGCATCATCTTCCCAGACAAGCTGGGTTGCTGATTATCTTGTAGTCAAACCTCTCATTAGCTTAGGGGGAACAAAACTCCCAGCGCTTCAACAAAAGGCAAATGCTGAATCTATTTTCAGATGGTCAACCGTTCCCCCTTATAGCCCGAGGTTATACCATCTTCAGGACATGAGATTAGACCGTCGAACTGAGCAAGGATGGGGGTGCATACTGAGAGCAGAGGATCTTCACCACATCTTAAAGGGCTCGAACAGGAAGGACCTATTGGATTACATAAAAGGTGGGAAACCAGTATTCATTGAACTTGAGCCCTCATCAGAATTAGATCCTCTTCTTGAGTGGCTTGTTCTTCTCAAACAGGCTGGACTAAAAACACCTAATCTTGTACTTAGTGCAAAGAACCACAAACAGTGGGGCAAGGAAATTACAAAACTCCTTGACGTCCCAGGAAGTAAAGTCTTGACATCAGGAGCGACTATTTCTTCTTTATCAACCCTGATTCGCCATATGAGGAGAAAACAAAGTGATGCTAATTGGTCAAGACGATTAATGTTTGGTTCAGCATACCCTGAAACGCAGTTTGGTGACAGTATATCTGAAGTCTTTAGCTATATCCTGAGTAGAAATCTAGCTGCTGAACCAGAGGAAGTTCAAAGAATACTCGGTGGAAATATGCTCTCCCTACTTCAGCCGCGACCAGGCTTTTTCGCTTATGAGGAGAACAGCACTTCAGTGATGGCTGAGGAGAGCCTTGGAAAGGCGGCCATGAATGAGCTTGCAAGGATTCTCCAACTCTTGGATGCCCGAAAAATACTAGGTATTTCATCAATTGACTATATGATTGATAGCTATGGGGGAAAAGTCCATCTTGATAGCGCAGTCCTGACATTAAAGAGCCCCACATCTCCAAAAGCAACATGCCTGGCAGTCTTACTAGAGAAGAACGGATCCGTTATGATCTCAGGATGGAGACAAGCATTTACAGACAGTCTTATAGAACGCGATGGAGTTCTATTGGACACTCTTGTTCGAGCTAATGCAAAACTAGATGGACCAATCTTTGGTTCCCCAGCACATCTGACTCGATTTAACCAAGCTCTACTTACCTGCCTACAAGTAAAGAACCCTAAAGATATACTCTCCGCACTGCATTTTGGTGTTGAGATAGCAAAATCCGATCCAGGGATTTTCTTCATGTGCGAACAGGACATGACCGCACTTGAAGTTGAATCAGGAGATTTTGTCCTTGCTCTTGACTCAAGTACCGGAAGATGGGCTACGGGTCAATTAAAGCAACATGCAAGATGTGGTGAACGGTCTCTAGTGGTTTCCGAAAAGGATGCATCACTCTTTGGTTTTCGTACTTCATCCGTGGTCAATCTCGTAAAGTACGAAGATGAAATCATAGACTTGTCAGAAGCGGTTCTATCATACAATACACCGCAAGATCATGACAATGCGGAACTAGCCTCATTCATGCATTTACACGAAAAGGAGATACAACAGTCAGTGGATGGTGTTCTCGTAGGCTTAGATACTCACTTGAGTGTTGGAACAGAGGATAGTGCAGTGATTCTATGCTTGGAAAGCTCCCGACCACATCTTCTCTCAGGACAGGTAGGTAGACTTACGAGGGAAAAATCGTATTTCAGACCTGAACAAGCCTTCAATGAACTCAACATAATTCTCTGTATCTCAAAGGGACAGAAGATGAGAACCAAAGATGTGATCTTGAAAACTCCGACAGCTATTAGAAACCGTCTTAAAAGCCTAAGTGATAGGGTTCCAGAACTCCAAACGTTTCTCAATGGACTTCGAAAGAATACATCTCGATCACAAATTGCAGCTTTATCTTCACTTTTGCTAATCAATGAATTGTTATATAATCAGACTGAGGGACGACTTGCTTTAGTAACCTTTGGAGAGAGGTCTGACAAGTTCTCGATTCAACGAGGGAAAGAGGTTCAACCATACATCGAATTCTTTGAAGACCTACGGTCTGAAGAGGTCTTGATCTCGTTGATTTATTCGATTTTAGACACTGTTGAAGATTTAGACAGCCACGAGAATATGGCATCTGTTTATCGTTCAATTGCGGAGTATCTGGAAGATTTTGGTGAAGACAGACCAACAATAGCCATTGTTCTGGGTAGCAGTGTTGGTGTATATGATGAGGAACATCTCTCATTTCTAAGAGCAATCGCTGAACATGATAGGTATCGATTGGATATTCTCACTCTAGGAGATAATGGAAACATGAAGGGTAACCTGAGATTGTTAAAAGGATTGAATACCAAGGTTCTACCAATAGAGGTCTTTTCCGGACCAGTTTTTGAGGGGTATTTAATGAACCTAATAGACAGTGTGATGAAAGGTTCTACTGACCACCTGTCCTAAATCTAAAGTCCATGTGCTCTATTGCTGATACTCTCATTTCTAATTTGTCGAGTTCGATTTCGATTTGGTCAATCAATGCTTGAACAGCGTTCATTTTTGTTAGCAGAGATGATACGAACGAAGAATCATCTTTAGTAATGATACTCTGCTCGAGGCTTACGATTTTCTTTTCCAGATCTTTAATTTCCCGTGTAAATTTGTTCCCACCTTTCATTCATGAAACACATCCATCTCATGATCGTATTTTTGATAACCTTCTCTCGAGCTCAATCAACCGTTTTGCCATCGATTCAATTCTATCTATATTTTCTGCCAATCGAGTCTGCAATACGTCCATTGTTCCACGGTCTCCGCTGACCACATCAGAATCTGTGTTTAGTGAATTCAAAATAGATTCAAGTGAATCAACTCGTTTTGTCAGAGTTATTAGCACTGACTCAATATCTGTAATGGTAACAAGATCCTGTTTCTTTGGAGGGGCTATTTTCTCATTTGAAGCTGCTACTTTCGGAGGTCCTACGGTAACCTCTCGATGGCGTTGAGGCTTTGTAAGACTCTCACCAGGTACTAGCCATAATGCTGTGAGATACTTTTCAGACAGTGACATCAAATCTTTTTGCAAAAATGTCACATAAACGGCTTTTCTCTGTGGTTCATCCCAGAAACAAGCATCCAATGAAGTAGAACCCAAAAAGAGGAGAGCTGCAATTCTATTGGAAGTCCTTTTGAAGAGTTCTAGTCCTGCAAGCCAACGCGTGACAAGAGCCGCGAACTTTGGAATCCTATTGGTACTACCATGTTGTATCTCATAACTTTCAGATGATGGATTAAGCAACACCTCCTTAATCCAATTTGAGATTTTATCATAATTTGTGGGGAGAGACAATGCTGTCATTTCCCCCACCAATCCTTCAGCTGAATCCATTCTTAGTTGTTCGATATAATCAAGATTGGGTTCTTCGAAATGAAACGGTTTCTTAATTCCGAGAGCATTCTGAAGTAAGATTGTGATTATCTCATTTGGGGAAGCCCCCTGAGTCTGGAACGCAACTAAAGACTGAGAATCAGCTTGGTCGAAAACCATCGCAATGAACTTACTTGTAGCAAGTCCCTTTGAACCAATAATAACAATAGCCGCACCTTCCCATTCCTCCCGGTCTCTCGCAAGTCTGGTGAATCTATCGGCAGGAATAACGAGGGATTCTTGATTCCCCTTGTCACGTAATTTGCCCCTTGTACCTTTTGATAGAAGTCCCTGTTCAACCCACCCGGTTTTTAGGGAGCCTGTTGGCAACCTCGTGTGTATGTAACTGGTAATTTTTCCACTCTGATAGAGTGCTTGAAGGTGAGTATCAATATCATTACCCATCAACATCACCCTGTCCTGTCATGATATTGAGTGTATCTACAATTAGACTCGTTCTATCAGTTCTATTCAAATGGATCATCGTTCCATCGGTATGTTTAGCAATTGCTTCCATAATGTCTGTTGTGGAATCCTCACCCACTGAAATACAAAGAATTTTGACTGGTAGACCGCTAAGAACCATTTGTGCCACCTTTACTGGATTTTTTCCGGTTGAAAATATACCACTCGAAAATAGGATGATAATGCTAGGTAGTCCATTCTTCTCATTCAGAAGTTGTACCATATCAGATGCATATCTCAATGCAGCTCCAATGTTCGATGGTTTGTTCTTATGCTCATTAACAGACTGACCGAGCCAATTTCTAAATGCTTTCATAAGCGATGGCGAGTACAGAGGGGTGATCTCAGTTTCTTCACCGGTTTGTGAATCATAGGTGATGTAGGGACACACTTCATCTGAGAACAGAATTCCAGAAAACCATGCATTGCTACTCTGGACATCAAAATGTTTCTCAATTGAATCCAATGATTCTAGGATAGCCTGATGACGTGTGATATGATAACTCCCGCCATCATCCCCAAACGCCTTAACATCCGCAATCTGTGTAGCTGCAGCCACTTCGACTATAAAATAGAAGTTACTTGCTTTGGACTCAATTACATCGAGATGTATTTTGAGGAGTTTTTTCCAATGAATTCTTGCTGAGCCCGAAACAGAACTTATCGGACTCAAAGACCTTAGTTCAAAACTAATCCCCAAATCATCTATGTTGATTCTCTGTCCCTGCCTAAATATCAAGCCTTCAAAGTAATCTTTGAAATCATCAATCCTTTTTGAAATGGCTTGGGCAAGCTGGTCATTCCTAACACTGCGTTTTGAAACAACTCCGAGATGAAGTTCGATACACGTCGGAATCTCCTCGTTTTTACCAATCACAGAAATTTCTTCTTCATCATCGCAAGCAAGAATCTGATAAATTCGAGAATCAAGAATGATAGCCCCCTCGGGAACTTTGTCAGAACACCTAATGTCAACAAGAAGAGATTTGGATTCAGTTTGTAGTTCACATACTTTAATGATTGAGTCAAATACCTCTGATGGAACAAAACATAGACCCTGTTGATTTCTTCCTTGTTTTGCCCGAAGAATCAATAGAAGTCCTCCATCAATAGATACGAGTAGTGTATATCTCAGTGGCAATTGAACGCGAGCCATAAAACACCTCTATTCTCAAGCTCGCCTTTCCCTTGGTATCTGTCATCGGGACTAGTTTTAACTCTAGTTTCTTGTCAGCTCTTGAACCAATATCATGAAGCTCATTGGTCACTTCAGAAACACCTTCAGAGGTAATCAAAGAAGCTATGACACGTATGCTGACTATAGTTGAGCTTGGATTTTTCACCCTAATAGAGTAGTTGAATGCTTTTCCAGCCACTATATTGTTAGGGACCTCTCCAAGTTCAACAGTGAGCCCCATTTGTGAAGCTGATAGAGGTCTTCCTTTTGGCCACCGTGCTATCCTACCAAGCTCAAGAAGCCGGGAAAGTGATGTCTTAAGTGCTCGTAGCTCCATGGACAGGGCTGAGGCTGCTTCACCCATATCAAAGGTACCATCGTTTAGTTCGTAGAAAGCAAGGACCTTTCTGTCAGCTTCTATAAGATCACTTACACCTTCGAGGATTTGCAATATTGCTTCTGGTAGTTGATGCGCCTCAAGAAGAGAATAGTATTTTCCATCTTCGACAGATGATGCGATTTTCCTGAAGGACTCCTCAACAAGAGGGTTGCAGCCACAGACAAAAATGAAGACAGTACTTCCAAAATCACTTCTAAGCTGTCTAACCTCCTGTATTGGGTCATGTCCCTTTGGACACCCCTCTGGAAAGTAATCATCACCTATGCTATTGTATCGTTTACCATGAGGAGGTGCATCCCCCACAAGAAGAAGCACTTTGTATGCATCGCGTTCCCAAGAGAGTCTTGTCCTAGCATCGAAGAGACCATCTGCGACAGCCTCTGGCGTGTCTCCTCCTTCAGAGGGTCTTAAATCTGAAATCTGTTTGTGGACTTGTTTTATCTTCTCACTGAAATCAAAAACCTTGGTGACATATGTTCTGTCCTGAGGTGGATGATCGCGATAAGACACTATGCCAAAACGAATCTCCAACCCCTCAGTTCGTCGTGTGACATGGTCCACAATCTCGAATAGACTGTCTTTAACAGCCTGAATATCATCCTTCATTGAACCAGTTGTATCAACTACAAATGCAACGTCTAACTTGGTGGAGGCCAGCCGAATCCTCTCCTTGTCAAACTTTGTTCGTGCCCAATTAAGGCTTTGCTGCTAAGCATAGGAAATTTTAGGAGCCTTTATGGATGTAAAAATATGGACGACATGAGTGATACCGATCTTCAGATTGAATTCGTTTTCGAAGGTGACTTTGTACTCAAGGGTTTCATAAATAGAATCTATGCCCCACTCATTGTAGAAGAGATCAAGTCCAGACTTCCTTTTGAAGGAAGGACAGCCTTAATGAAAGATGAGATGAAAATTACTTTGGGTATCTCCAAGGGCAATGCAAAGCCAACGAACGAGGTTAAGAAAGCGGACATAGCCTATCAGCCCCTAGGAGATTCACTAGACATCTATCTCAGTGATAAACGAACCTTCAGCCAAGTCAATGTGATTGGAAAAGTAACATCAGATGAATCAGAGCTCGATGGATTGAAACAGGTAAGACGAGGAAGTCTTGTCATAATTCGATATGCAGAATAAAATTACTTAGATTCGTTGGAGCTTTGTGACTAGTGCCTTCTTCTCATCAACTTCGACTTCCGATGGGTCGACAACCATCCCCGCTTCATGGGTTTCAATTCTTACTTCTACACCTGAATGTTTCACACTTTTAATACCATTACT
>Ga0180438_10002894_pt1 | contig 26956 bp, 23 predicted proteins | sample SS_ome_12_FD_132455 | JGI IMG/M metagenome (GOLD analysis project Ga0180438, IMG submission 132455) | Hypersaline lake sediment archaeal communities from the Salton Sea, California, USA - SS_3_D_2 metaG | ecosystem: Environmental > Aquatic > Non-marine Saline and Alkaline > Hypersaline >... | reverse complement strand
TGAATCTGATAATGAATTAGAACAGAAAGATGATTACTTACCAATGTGGGGTGGAAAAACTGGGTTCAGCTCAGATGAAGAAGAGGATGGTCCATCAGGTCCTATTAGTTTAAAGGAATTAGAGAACAGTCTTGTCATATTCGACGATGTAGAAGCTTTAACAAACAACAAAGTACTGCGCAAAGGTGTTAATGCCCTTCGTGACAAGATTCTAACATTAGGACGTTCCAAAAAGATATCAACAATCACAATATCTCACCAGGTAACTAATCGTGATGAAACAAAGATACCATGCATAGAATCACAATTTGTTACGTTTTTCCCTGCACAGCCGAACATGCAACTTACACGATATTTTAAAACATATTTGGGATTAGAAGAGAAGGTGTTAAAACACATGCGTAGATACAGTGGTGATACACGATTCATCACTATGCACAAGAATATACCTATGTTCTATTTCTGTAATCATATGATTGGATTAATAACACCAGATTGGATTGATAGTATTCCAAAATAATCTCATGCGTTTTTTTCAAAAAAAATATATAAAGTAATAAATATATAGTAGGATAAGAAATGCCATCTTGCTCATTATGTTTAAATGATGTTACCAAAATTAAGAACCACAATGGTCGTGTTAGATGCGAAGCTTGTATGGATTCTGAAATGAAAAGATGTTTGGAATGTCGCGAATTAAAACCATTTTCAGAATACGGATTACGCCAAGGCAAATGTAATATTTGTATAAAAAAATATCGTCAAAATAGATATGCTGGTATAAGTGATACGTATAAATCTCATGATGCACGTCATGATGAAAAGAAAGAATTCTTCGATAAATGGCATGATCCAAATACAGAAGACAAATGCTTATGTGGATGCAAACTTAAAACAATACAAGGTAATTATGTGTCTCCGAAAGTTCATTCCAAATCTAATCGACATAAATATTATGTTATGAATGGTTGTATAATGCCATTAAAATCTGACTTGTTGGATTGTGCATGTGGACAATCTTATAGATACGGAGATAGAGACAAACATTATAAATCACAAAAACATATTTACTTTGTTGAGAATAACAAACAATATGAGAAACCACCACCAAAACCTCGATCATTAGGTGATTCTATCACATGCGAATGTGGCGGCCGTTACAAGAAAATATTTCAAAAACGTCATGAAGTTTCTAATAAACATCGTAAATGGGCTACCGCCGTTGGATCAAAATAATTAATCCTCATATTAATAATATAAGAAATTAACATGAGAGCACCTCCACCATCACCACAAGATTCATCGTCTTATGATTCTGATTCGGATTCTGATTATGATTCTGACGAATGTGTTGAATGTGATCGCGTCCATCTTCGCGGCGAATATGAGTTATTATGCGATCTAGATCCATTACCAGATTTTATTGATGATACAGGAAGAGTACACATAGTAAGATATCATGGTGTATGTGAGGATTGCAATGAAGCAATAATGGAATTCTGTGATACCGTAACTAACGAAAAATCATATGTATGTTCATGCGATGATTGATGCCACAAATATAGTATATGATGATAATGTGATTTCATTATTTTTTGAGTGGTGGTTTTTGTCTCCCCAATTTGGTACCTTTTATATAATATACCCAAAACGCTATGACAAAAACCACGAGTCCGTAAAAAAATTAAAAACACTTAAGAATATATATGATATAAAAAATAATTATACCATATATAGTATTATGCCACCTCAATATATTTCAGATATTATATGTGATGCGTTTGAAAATCAAAATAAAAATGTTTTCGTAAACTATAGTAATCGCGAGATTATGGCAATCGAAAAGTTGACTATCGAAAAATTACATGAAATCATGAGTGCCGAAACATATTATATTTCTATGCATGAACGTTTTGATAATGACGAATTAATAAAACATACGTATAATGGTAAGTGTGATGATATTCATTATATTAATAGTCTTATTAACTATCGCAAATCAGCATCAAAGAAACGTAATGAAATTCATGTTTCATATGAGGTACATCCTATTGGTAGGATGAAACCAACACATCGTGGTAAATTTGTGTTTTCCCAACAAAACATGTGGAATTACACTAAAGGATATGCTTGTCAGTCTGTGTATGATGATTTTGATATTGCAGATTGTCAGATGAGTTGTTTAACAAACTTCTTGTCTGTAAATGAATTATTCGATAAGGAAAGAGAAATAATAGAAGAATACCAAAAGAAGCGTGAAGATATGTTTGCTATTATTATTAAAAGAAATGAAAATGTAAAAACACGGCGTGATGCCAAAGTTGTTATTAATAAGTTATTGTTTTCTAAAACAAAGAGTATTCAATTCCTTATGTCTAAAATATATGTGTTGCCACAAACTGTAAAGAATATGGTAAATGCTATATTAAACATACGTGCAAAGATCTTAAAACTATTTCCAGAAGTAGTTGAGCATGCTAAAGAAGTAAAACAGAAAAAACAACAAGAATTGGATAATATTGAAGGATCATCATTTGCACACTTTTTACAAACGTTAGAACGTATTATCATATGTCATGCTATAGATTATTTGAAAAAACAGAAAATACATGTTGGATCAATCATCTTTGATGGGTGTCATGTAGAGAAAGGACGTTTAACAAAACGTATCATTACAAATGTGCGAAACTATGTTTATAAACAAACTGGATTCGGTATAACATTTGTTATTAAGAAATTCAGTAAAGATTTAGATGGCAGTTATCTATCATTTGATGATGAGGTTGTTGGTGATAAACGTAATTTATTCCAACCTCTTCGCAAATATTACGAGAATGATAAAATCAACAAAATGAAGATTTCTTTTCTTACGCGAAAGAATGGTCGTGGATATAACTTTATTAAAGAAATAGATGTTGGAAATGGTATTACATATTTGATTCGTTCTCATACTGGATCAGGAAAAACAACATTTATCAAAATGGTAATGCAGCTTTATGCAAAGTATGATATGTTATCTATTGTTTCGCGAAGATCTATGGCAGATATTCATTCGAAAGAATTTGACATTCCTAATTACCAAGATATTAATAAAAATAATGGATATCATAAGATGGAGGAAGTTATTCAGATAGATTCTTTGTTAAAGATTGGACCAGAATTATTCGAAAACAGTAATGGATACATAGTTATTCTTGACGAAATTGCATCTATTTGCGATCATCTGTTGTCTGAAGATTTAGCATCGATGAAACAAAATCGTGTTTTAATAGTAAAAAGATTACAGGAGATCCTGATGCATCCGAATTGCAAACTTGTAATTGGTACAGATGCGGATTTAAATGATGGTGCTGTTGATTTTATTGATAATCTGTGTCATAACGAAAGAGAAGTATATGTTTATGACAATATCTATAAAATAGAAAGAAAGACACCAATTAATCATTTCTTATATCTTGATTCGCTTATTCAATATGCTGTTGATTTATTAAACAAAGGCGAAAAAGTTATTTTATGTTCTAATCAGAATCATAAGTTTAAGGAACTTGTTGTAAATGAGATATTCCGTCGTTGTGAAATAGAAGAAGGAGAATATTTAATGTATTCTGGAAATGAGGGCGAAACACGCGTAGATACATCAAAATGGAATCTTATGAGATTGATTGTTGCAACACCAACTATTGTATACGGTTGCGATAGTAATATTGGATTTCATGTGTGTTCATTTTATTTGGAATCTAACTTTTGGGATGCAAAGTTGGCAAACCAACAAATAAACAGAGAACGTCAGCCTAAGTCTATTAATATTTTTGCAGTTGATCATTGTGTGCCGAAGATTTACTCATCACCTGATGAAGTTAAATCGGAAAATGCAAATAAATTAAACATGTCATTTGATATTAATCAAATTCAATCAGAATATGGCGAAGACATAGATTTGAATAAATACAAGCATTATACTAATTGTTTGAATGATTTGTATTATTACAAGTTGTATCGACAATCGCATCACATGAATTTCCTTCCATATTTGTTTAAATTGTTGAGAAAGAAGGGATATGAGAATATTCGTCATATTACGGCAAAGGTTGAATTGCAAGAAACTGATGCAGATACTAAATCTTGGATTACTAAGAAGATAGAATCAATGGATGCAGGAAATGATGAGGAAAAATTACAGGATGATTATTTTAATAAATTAGAAATGTTTGGATTTTCGCATAATGATAGTTTTCATAATATTGAAGGCAACGAAGAGAAAGAAGAATTGGATAAGTTTTATAAGACTGTTATGGGCGAATATCGTGATATATTTTTAAAGAATTCAGATTTTAATAGATTGTACTTATGGAAAAAGTTCAGACAATTGGATGCGCTTGATAATATTGATGTTTTGGACAAAGATAATAATGTAATTATGAAAGATTACAATTTGCCTGTGTTACATGTTAAGGACAAGTTAACAAAACTCAAGTTATTATTAAATATTAGAAAGAAACTTGGTGTGTCCCATGGTGAAGAATTGGATAGCATCACAAATAAAAATTATAATGATGAGATTGCATTAGATGATTCTTTTAGGAAATTATGTACAACATCTTTTAAGATTCGCAAGAATGGTGGTATGCCAAAAACTAGATTGGCATTAACGCAATTTTACATGTCAAAGATGAGTGGATTGTGTGGTGTTACATCTGGCAAAAAAAAGTTTACATATAATAAAAAACAATACGAAGTATTAAAATGGGACGACGGAAAGATAAATTTATATAATGATATTATTTCATACAAACAAAGAAAAAGTAAACTGAGATTCAGTGTTAATCGTTTTGAAGATGATGATTTTTAAAAAGTCGTGGTTTTTGTCATAGCGTTTTCATGGTTTTATATAAAAGGTATCAAATTGGGAAGACAAAAACCACCACTCAAAAAAAATAATGAAATTACATATCATCACCAGATTATGTGTGTCGCGTTTTAAAAAATTAACATTTTTCTTATAAAATAATATAAGAAGAATGGAAGATTTAGTATCTATGTTTTGTGGTGATGTGTTGTTTCGTGTGTTACACGAGATGCCATTACGATTATGTTTGGTGCAATCGTTGTTTATAGACTACTGCTCACACATAGAATATGAATTAGATGGCGACGAGGAGATAATACTTGAGATTCTCAAGAAGGGTTGTGTATATGTGTTAAATGGAAAACTGTATTACCAAACAGAAGATGAAACTAACCATTTTACGGAACTAATCGATTCTGATTCATATTTGGATTCCGATTCATCGGCTGATACCAAATTAAGATTGGAGATATTTCATAAGAAAAAAAAATAATATATATAAGAATATATAGAACTATGAGCAAAACAATATCACAACGATTTAACACTCGTTGGGGAAACCTCAAAGATTCCAGTAGAAAACGTTACCAGTCTATGTGGGATAAATATGGTGATAAATTTAAAGAGGATGGAGTAAAATATTTAGATGAATTAAACTTCAAAGACACAACCAAACGTTACATAATAACCTCAATTATTTATGGATTCGCGAAAGAGGACAAGGATGATAAATTCCTTAAACCTTATGAAGATAAACTTCATAGTTTGATTAAAGAAATTGGTGAACGCCCATCAAATCAGTTAGAAATAGATGGAAAGTATGAGGATTTGGCTGTAAAAAAAGAACCAAAAACAACAAAATATAAAATCATCTCACGTTTGTATTTAGACCAGATTCCGCGTAGAATCGCTGATTATACAGAGATGAAAGTTTGGAAGGCACGTGGACAACCAACAAACAAAAAAGAACATTTAGATGCTAACTGGTATATCCCAAGCAAAGGTAAGTTTATTTTTTATCGTTATAAGACGGCACGCACATTTGGAAGACAAGAGGTCGATGTTTCACCAGAATTACAAAAAATGTTAAAGAAGTACACTATGCACATGAAGCATGGTGAATCTTTATTAAATATGCGCCAGTCAAATTTTAGCACATTAATAAAACGTATGTTCGGATATACTGTTAATGAGATTAGACATATGGCGATCGACAAATTACACCGTGATTACCCTAATATGAGCAACGACGAGATGGAACGTTTTAGCGCACAATTTGGGCATAGCGTAGGTACCCATCTTAAGTACAGGACAAAGGATTTGGTTAAGGATCCACCAGAAGACTACAAGTTACATGATAAGAAAGAAGAAGATGCTGAACAACAAGAACAACAATAAATTATTATTTACATATATATAGATATACGTAAATATGCCTAAGCTTTGCCCATCTTGTAAAGCGTATCAGATTGGAAATGGCATGAGTGCCTGTGAGAAATGTAAAAAAATGAATAGGAAACAATGCTTCAACTGCAAATTATATATAATACCACCAGAGTCATTAGATAAGATTTGCAAAGAATGTAATGATAAAAATTATAAACAATGTGTTGGAGAAGAATGTAATGTAAAAATTCTTAAGTATGGTAAATTTAAAAACATAATATATTGTATCGAATGTCAAAATAAATTCTATTTAGAACAAATGAAGAGGAAACGAGAACAACGTCGCAAAGAACGAGAACTAAAAATAGAACAGCGTCGCTTGGATAGACGACAAAAACGTTTGGAGATACATTCTAGACACATTATATAAATTATTTAATAATTAATATATATAAAGATGAGTTTGAATTTTATACTTGACAATAACATTACTACAAAGACGATTCCATCTCCTTGGACGAATTTGTTTGTAAATAGTATTAATTCTAATTTGCCAATAGAAAACACGGATGCATCAAAAATACAAGGTCGTGATGTAGCTGATGTTGATCCAGCAAATACAGAAGTATTAACTTGGAGTTCAAGTACAATGCAATGGGAACCTGCGCCAGGTGGTGGTGGTGGAGGAGCACCTGTTCGTCAATCTGGAACAAAGGATTTGTATTGGTCTCAGGTATCAGGTGATAATAATAACAATGGTGAGACTGTCGGTGCGCCAGTTCAAACATGGAATAGACTTATTGAAGTTGCTCAACAGTTCAACTATGATACTATAAGAATCAATCTGTATGGCGGTGAAAATTATGACACATTATTAGCAGCAAAAACAATCGATAACATATCTGTGGCTTCAGAATATGAATATACAGTTCGTAGCGTTCTTGATTTTACAGGTTTCTTAGCAGGCGAAATAGAAATCAACGGAAATCCTACTACAACACAATCATCGACAGCTACGAGTATAGATACTTGGGAACCTTATACTGGATTTTCATCTATCGAATTCTCTGAATATACTTTCCCAACATTAGCAACACCAGTTAATGATAATACTGTATTACGTATTACTGACCCATCATTAGATGTGTACAATCAATATTCATTTTTAGATAGTTCCAGCACACAGACTCAGGTTTTTACATACAACATTGACTACGGACAAGATGTTCAGACATATCCTTCTATTTTATCAGATATCGGCACATCCGCTACTTTTACAAATTCTGAGGCTATTAACATTGGTTTGCGTTCTAAATGCCCTGTCGTTTTTAAAGATTGTAATGTTGAATACATTTCAAATATCTATTCCGTTCCATTATCGTTATTCGGTTGTAAATTAGCGTATATTAACGTGGGATTGAGTTATTCTAATAATACATTCATTCGTGGATGTAAATGTGATGACGAATGTGGTGCTGCTGATTATGCGTTTACCAGAGCATTGTTGAGTCCACCACAAACTGGTGCCGAATTTATTCTAGAAGATTGTGTTTTAGGTAGCTTGAGTATATCATATTCATATGTACGAGCTAGTAGAACGTATTTTGGTTATATTTCTCCATCATTTTCAACACTAAAATTAACGGATTGTGTTATCGGAGAATCTTCTCAATCAGTATTAAAAAATGTTAAATTTTTCGGTAATCGAATCGGATTTGAAAATGCTTTATTAAAATGTATTGATAAATCTGATGTTTACATAGGATTAAGCACTGGACCAAATACCCTAACTAAAATGGAAATAGAAGAAGGGTCTTCTGTTTATTTTAAATCCAATTCCCTGAATGTCGGTACTTTAAGTCGTATGTTTATAACAGAAAGTTCGAAACTACAATTTGATGATGTGGACATTATTAATGATCAAATAAACACAACCAATATTTTCAGCGTTACCTCAAATTCTGAATTGTATATAGGAGGAGGATGTACAATAACACCTCAAGACGTATCTAATCATATTATCCCGATTTTTGATATTAGAAGCGGTTCTAAAATGGAATTACATACAAGTTTAAATTTGCTTTCAACTGATACGACTCTTAATAATTGTATATTCGATGTACGCGGTGGTTCCGAATTATGTGTTTATAGTCCTCAAACATTGGGATTCTCAGGTACAAATCCAATAACACGATTACAACAAGGATCCAGTTTATACAGTCTTAATACAATAACAAACGCTACAGTTGCTGGAAATGATATTGTTCGTCAAGGTGGAGTTATTAGCGCGTTCGCATATGACACCGGATATAATACTATAACCGATTTAAATAAGATTGTTCAAATAACTTTGTAATATATTTTAAAAACTAATATATATAAAGATGAGTTTGAATTTCATACTAGATCAAAATGAAAATCCAGATATATGGACTAATTTACTTGTGAATAGCATACAAACAAATGTTCCAATAGAAAACACAGATGCATCAAAAATACAAGGTCGTGATGTAGCGGATGTTGATCCAGCAGATACAGAAGTATTAACATGGAGTTCAAGTACAATGCAATGGGAACCTGCGCCAGGTGGTGGTGGTGGAGGTGGTAGCCCAATAATAACACCAGGCAAAAAATCATTTTATTGGAACATAAGTGGTGGATCAGATGCAAATGACGGAGAGACGCCTGGTACACCAGTGCAAACATGGGTACGATTGGTACAGGTTGCACAGCCTTTTTATTACGAAGAGATAGAGCTTGTGTTAGATGAAGATCAAATATATCAACCTGATAGAACGATTGATCCAAACAACCCAAATGAAACGTATGTAGATTTAACAGTATTTAACTGTTCTAAACTCAAATTCATTGGAAATAATGCACCGATAATGACAGCAACGCCGATATCATCTGTAGATTGGGATCCTGTTTCTGGACGAACATTAACAGGAAATGCTTTTAAAACATATACATTCAGTCCACCTCTCCCAGAAACTCCGTTTGCCACTACAATTGTTCGATATAATGATGTTGTATCTGGATCAAAATATGGTGTGACTGGTCCAGATACTGATGAAGAGTTTGTAAATGTTTTTAACAACAAAAGTGGTGAGATGTCATTTTATGATTTTGGTGTTTTTCCTATCTTAGATTTTGGTGAAGCAAATGATAATAAAAGTCAGTTCTTAATAAACGCTATGTTGGAAATAGAACGTTGTACAATGAATGGTGGCAAATCAAAGAATGGAAACACATGGTATATGTATGGATGTGGTAATGATAGTGGTATAACAGATGATAATGTTGTTATGAATGGTTGTACATATAATAATGACGATATTGTTGGTGGTAAATATATAAATTGTTATCTTAATAACAACCAAGATGTCGATACTGGAGGGGCCAATGTCTTACCAGTTAATGTATATAATTCATATTGTACCCGAATATCAGGAGGTCCAGGATTTGTAGCTGAAGGGTGTATTATCGATATAGTATTGAACCAAGATTATGGTGGTGGAATTCTTAAAAATTGTATCATAACACAACAGGTATCATTAACACAATCATCAATCCAAAACTGGGAATGGGATAATGTTGAGTTAGATAATGTTAATTTTCTTATGACAGACAAGGCTAATATTGTTTGTAAATTGGGTAGTACAGCATCAACTGTGAGTTCATTTGATATTTCTGATTCAAGTTTATCTCTATCTGGCGGTGGTATAATATATACTGGTACCGCTCCATTTCAAGTAACTTCATCAACTTTAGATTTTATAAATAATACGTCATTTTCTGCACCAAATATAGTTGCTAGTGGCACATGTATTATCGCTACAGATTCAACAATATCTAATTTAAATTGGTCACAAACTTATACAAATGATCAATATGCCATCCATTTATTATCTAGTAAAGTAATTTCCAACAATACATCAATAACTAAATCTGGTGGATCACGTGCAATATTTTTATTAGAGGGTGTTAGTGTATTTGTTAGTAATACATTAAATTGTTCTAATATACTTGGTTCTATTTTTGATTTACGTGATAGTTCACAACTTATTACTGGATTTACAGTTACAAATGGAACTGGTCCTAATATAATAGATCGTGGAGTCGGTGTTCCAACATCACCATTTGCGTGGGATGATTGGACAACATTGCCATTATTACCTGTTACTGCTAATTTAACATTGATTGGAAGAGGTTGATATTTTTATATATTTTTAAAAACTCATGATATAATATATAAATATTATGAGTTTGAATTTTATACTAGACAATAACATTACGACAAAGACAAATCCATCCCCTTGGACTAATTTACGTGTGAATAGTATTAATTCTAATGTTCCAATAGAAAATACAGATGCCACAAAAATACAAGGTCGTGATGTAGCGGATGTTGATCCAGCAGATACAGAAGTATTAACTTGGAGTTCAAGTACAATGCAATGGGAACCTGCGCCAGGTGGTGGTGGAGGAGGAATTATTCCAAGAACTCCAGGATCTAAATCTTTATATTGGGATACGAATGGAGGTGGTTCAGATGCTAATGACGGAGAGACGCCCGGAACACCAGTAGAAACATGGGCACGATTAATAGAAGTTGCTCAACCTTTTTATTATGATGAAATCATAGTAGTACTTGCGGAAGGTGGAGAATATGTTCCAGATACAACGATTGATCCAAATAACATTGATGAGGAGTATGTTGATTTAACTTTTTTTTATTGTGCAAAATTGAAATTTATTAGTAACACTGCACCTATAGAAACAGCAACACCAGCATCATCTGTAGATTATGATCCTGTTTCTGGACGAACATTAACAGGAAATGCTTTTAAAACATATAATTTTACAACACCTCTTAGTTTTTTTCCAAATACTAACATAATATGTAAATTCGATAATGGATATGGTGTATGTGATACATCAACAAATACAGATGTTAATGTATTAAATAATTTAAGTGGGACAATGTCATTTTATGACCCGAGTGATTTTGCGGAATTAGACATTGTAAACTTTCTGTCTAATGCATTAGTTGAAATAGAACGTTGTTATGTTTCTATTGGGAAATCAAAAAAAGGTGAAACAATATATTTGTATGGATGTGAAGGCAATTGTCGTGAAAATGTTTATGCAAGTGGTTGTATAATTGAATCGAATGGTGGTACTATTTTAAATTGTCGTATTGGAACGAACTCAAATAATTTTGATGATTCAACTATAAAAATATATGATTCTGTTGTTGAATATGACACTAGAACTTATGCCATAATGGAACGAAGTATTATTAAAGGAATAACTGGTTCTGGTAGACGTGGTGGTATTTTAACAAGCTGTATAATAACAAATATAATTAACATTGATGGAAATAAATGGAAATGGCATAATGTTGAATTTGATAATATTGAGTTTGATATGAGAGATGGTTCAAGTATTATAGGTAGTTTGGGACCAACTACATCAACAATTAATGATAATTTTTTTATTTCTGAATCACATCTATCATTAACAGGTGGTGGAATTTTATATGATAGGCTTGTTGGAATTGATATAAGAAAAGGATCAACAGTTGAGTTGTCCAATATGGTATTTTCTGCACCTAATATAAATAATAGTTATGCATTCACACTTATTGGGTCAAAAATGACACTTGATATTACTTGGATTAATAATTGGTCAACAGCTGGTGGAATTTATTTAAGAGATAGTAGTAAAGTAGTACAAAATGGTGGTAATATTACTTTAACAAGAACATCAACACAGAATTACAACATTCTGTACATACAAGAAAATTCGGTATATAATTTGAGAGGAGGTACATTTAATGGTTCAGATGCAAATCGTTCAATCGTAAGACTCGGGAATGGTGGTAAGTTATACACTATTGCTCCAATCACAAATGGAACAGGTGTTGATTTAGTATTTCGTAATGTTGGTTATCCTACAAATCCATTCGCATATGACACCTGGTCAAGTTTGCCATCATTGCCATCTAATGCTACTACAACATTGGTTGGTCGAGCATTTTAATATAATATTAAATATATAGATATTATGAGTTTGAATTTCATATTGGAAAATAATATTACTACAAAAACGGCACCGTCTCCCTGGACTAATTTGTTTGTAAACAGCATTGAGACGACATTACCAATAGAAAACACAGATGCATCTAGCATACAAGGTGTACCTGTTACACCTGATTCGCCTACAGATGGAGATGTACTGACGTTTAACCAAGTTTCATCAGAATTAGAATATAAACAACCAGATGCATCTAGCATACAAGGTGTACCTGTTACATCTGATTCGCCTACAGATGGAGATGTATTAACATATAACCAAATATCATCAGAATTAGAATATAAAAATCCCGGTGTAATTGGTAATTTGACATATGTTAATTCTTTATCTGATTTTCCAGCACCAGTTGGAGATACAATAACATTAGAAGACGGTATTAATTATATCATTACAACGATCATAGATACAGGACTATATAAATTTGTAACACCATCTACATGTTCATTAATAGGCGTATCATATAATTCTGCTGGGTTTGAATCTAATCGTACGGGAACATTAATAGATATTCGCGGAAATTGCACAATACAAAATTTATGTTTAAAAGGAAATGGTTCGACAAGAACTATTGAAGTAAATGAACCTACTTCGTATATATTATTTGATAAAGTAGATATCAGCGATGCTGAAGCAGGTGTATATGTAAACGATTGTAATGTTTTCAATATTGCGTATTCTAGAATACAAAACAGCAATAGTGGCATATATCTAAATGGTACTGCTATAACTATAATTATATCATTTATACAGTTAATATCATGTTTGAATTGTATTGAAGGCGCACCAGAAATAATAAGTCGTATGACAATTAATAATTGTTTATTTGAAATGGATCTTGGTCAAACAGGATTAAATATTTCTAATACACTTTCAACGATTGGTACAGAATCGCTTATTATTAATTCAAATATATTTACAGGTGATTCAGTACAATATCTATCGCCAACTAATATTGATAGAATTGATAATAGAACAAGATATACAGAGAATAGAGGTATATTGAATTCTACAGAATTCGGACAGTTATTTAAACCAACATCTACTGATGTTACGGCAATTGGTAATACAACTGATTATTATGCAGTTGTTGCCACAGGATCAACGTTAGATCCATTATCACAACGTTTTGATGGTGCAGATACAACATTAACATATAAGGGAGGTATTAATCGTGGGTTTTTATTTCAAGCATCTGTCTCAGTATCACCACAGGCATCAAGTGGTAATAATGATGTATTAGAATTTGGATTCTCAAAGACACTTGATTTACAAAATCCATTTGGTATTTTACGTGTTAATACAGATGGTGTTGGTGATCCAGTAACTTTATCTCTTAACGCTGTGATTTCACTTGTTGAAAATGAGTCTGTTACATTAGTTGTTCGAAACAGGACTGGTAGTAACAATATGATAATAAATTCATATCAAATGACTGTAACTACGATAACATTTTAATAATATAATTGTCAAATATAACCATCTAAAAAAAATGATAACATAATTTATAAATATTATGTTATCAAGACAATCAGTAATTTTATTTAATAAAAATTTTAAATGTAATCTTGTTCCATTACTTCTAGAAAAAAAAATATTAAATAATAATATAGAAGAAACGATGACCAGACCTAAAAATTCTAGTAACAATGCTAAACCGGAACTCCCAGTAAAGTTTAATGTTGAATTAGAGAAGGCTGCAAAGCAAATGCGAACTAATAAGAAACAAGATTTGAAAGATAGATATTATCTGTTGGTGTGTACTGATTTTGAATCACGCAATACGACAGTATGTGGTCTTGATACTGATTATGATGAGGCTGTATTGAATATGCATCGAGCATATCAAAATTACATGAACGATGAAGAGAAATATATTGTTCGGTGCATATCACAAACAGATGTTCTAATCTACAAGCGCTCGCACGGCTATCTTTGGAGCAACAAATCAGAATTCCTCGTATTCAAACTCATTAGTTATCAAATGTAAATATTATTATCGGATCCATGTAATATAAATACTACGCAATGCTACGCATTGCTTCGTGCGCGAAAATGATGCGTTTAATATTCCATTATATGTCAAATATATTACGTTCTATATGATATAATACAGAACGTAATGCATAAATACGTCAAAGTTCCATATATTCTTATATAAATGGATCCATTTATCTACATTTATATGTAACGTAGACGTCTGTACTATATAAAAACATATAGTACGGGATGGGAATATACTTAAATTACGTTCATTATGTATTATTTTTATACATAATCAATGTATTTATATGTTATTTAATAATAAACGCGCGAATTTCGCGCCACGAAGCGAATGCGTAGCATTTGCGGAGTGTTTCATATGTGCGCCACAATATAAATTATGCAACATAATAACCACAACCTTCATTGGTAAGACCAGTAGCAAGATCAGCAGCATTTTGTCCAGATGTTAATGTAGTAACAGCAGGTTGACCACCATTATGAATAATATTTAAACCTGCACCTTGATTTGTGTATGAATTATCTTGGATGTTTGCCGATGACATACGTCTTAATCTAATACCATTATCTGAAGATGCAATAATAAGATCACCTTGTTGCCCCAACAATGGTGGCAATCTAATAGAACTATTAAAATCAACTTCTATCGCATCAATTCCAGATACTGTACTTATTTCGGCAGGATTTGCCGTTGCGTTTCTTGTACCATATGGCAATACAACAAATTGTGAATATGTATCAACATCTACTGCCGGATTAGAACCTGCAGTAACAATCTTGAAATCTCGTGTAACACCACCAGAATCCGATGCTGGTGTCATTTGACAATATGATCCATTTCTTACACGGATACATACACCAAGACTACCTACATTGCTATTTAAAAATGATTGAATATCAGAGAATTGTGCCAATGTTTGTGATTCTGCATTAAGACAACGCCCTAATGCACTCGTTTTTTCACATGAGATCCTATTAGCATTTATTTTAGATCTCTCAGCATCGATACAATGATGATCGCTATCATTTGATGAATTTGTACATTCAAGTGCAAAAATATCTAAAATTGCAGAATCGAGTTCCCAACAATCCTCAACAGATGATACATGCAATTGATGTACTGATTCACATAATGTATTTTCAATACGTACCTTCGCATCATCATGTCTATTATCTGACATTCTTATCGGTGTACGTACCGTCATCGTTGATGCAACAATATGCGAATTCCTAAGTGAACTTAGATTTGCACCAATCATAAAACCAGATTTAGTTGGATCCAACGTTGCACTAAATACTGAACATCCTTTAACACTATAATCACCACTAAAATAATTTTTACGAAGTGTGTCAACTTCACAACCACTCATTACAATAGGTTGTATAGTACGATTACGAAGAGATGCATTAGGTTCTATCGCAGAATCAATTAGACTAAATCGTAAACTTTCAAATACTACTGGATTAGCAGATACAATTGCAGCAACACAATCGATTGCAATTTGTGGTCCACCCAACAAATGTAATTCACCACCATGTGTGTTACTATTTGTTCCACATATCGTTACTGTGTCTGCAGCATCAACAGATGATACAGCTTCGAATCCATAATTACCATCAACATCTTCCCAACGTGATATACCAAAGTCATAATTAACTCCACCTAAAGATAATCCACCCCATTGTCTGAATTTATCAAATGGTGGTGCATCAACTCCAGCACCTTGTGTTAATGTAACAGGATCCTTTCTAACACCACGAATAATGATGTAATCAAAAACATCATCTAATGGTCTCAGCGACCATAAACAATCAGCTCCTTCCACTGGTGGTGTTATAGTTGATGTTGGATCAAATGATCCACTACCATCTATATTTAATACACACACATCTCCGGGGTTTGATGAAGCGACCTCTAATAATCTTACCCATGTTTGAACTGGTGTTCCGGCTGTTAATCCATCATTTAAATCATCTCCTGTAGCATTATTCAAATAAAAATCTGTCACTGTTCCAGTTGGAGGAGTGAAAACAACTAACGAACGTGTTTTTAACGAATTAACATTTAAGTTTGTCCACCTATCAGGTTCGGTTCCTTGATCAAGAATATAATTCAAACTCATCTTATATATATTATCATTATAATATTTTATTTATAATAATAATTATTCTACTACGTTACAAAAAAAATCACTAATATATTTTTTCGAATAATATTTTAAGATTCATACTTTCACCTGGTTGCAAATAGATTTGTCGTAATGATAAATCAGACTGTAAATACGATGCAGTAAAATCCAACTTATATAATGGTGAATCAGATAATATATCAATGTTTCTATTTTCACCTAATGGTAAGAATGTTATCCGTTTAAAATCATCTGGTGTATTACCCAACTCTACCTGGAAATCCTCAATTATAGGAAACTTAAAATTTTCGGATTGTGTATTAACAACCTGTGTGGTTGTTATAAACTCTGGACGTGTTGATAAAGATGTTGATGATAATACCACCTTATAAACATCATGCCATAGATTCAATACAGATGATACTGATTGTCTTACAAATGCTTCGTATTCATTCGTTTGTCCTTCATTTAATGTTACCCTGTTATCTGATAAATCAAATATACCAAATCTGGCATCGCGTTTAGACGGTGCATTATAAGAAAATAAAAAGTAACCAAGTGTTTGCAATTTATACCACAATGACGATGTTGTGTAAATAAAACAACCTTCGGCGCCACTACTGTTTGCTCTAGTATCCCAAAATAATTGCAAATATCTATCATCGATCTTTATAAATGGTGAAAATTGGGGTTTAGCTGCGTCACCAGTCCATGACGCAACACCATTAATCGCCTCGTAATTTGCAATTAATGATAAGAATGCAGATTCTAATGCCTGATTAATTGATGCAACAAATGTAACAATATTAAATACTGCTTGTTTATCTTTAAACTCTGTAAAATAATCCGTATCATATGATGGTATCCATGGCACTTCTATATTATCAGAAAACAATGTATCAGGTGCATATTGGATAGATAACGTATAATCTTGTTCATCTTGAAAAAATAATGGAATTGATGTGGATGGAACATCCATTCGCATTAATGATAGTTTATATTGTGATTGGTTTTTTAGAATAGGTTCCGAACGTGTTTCTGTATGTGTTGCTGGTATTGCATTAGTTGCCGTAGGTGGATTTGTTAAAGTCAAATCATAATACACACTCTCATTTGGTAATACATTAACTGTCGTATACGATTTTATTCGTGACATCTTATATTATTAATATTTAATATTTTTTTTCTTTAATTAAAAACGTTTCTGGAATGAGAACTTAAGATCAATAGATTCGCCTGGTTGTAAAAACAATGGTCGTAATTTTAAATCTTCACTCTGGTAAAAGATTTGGAAATCTATTTTATTTAATGGTGTATCTGACAGCAAATCAATACGTCTAAGCTCACCAGCAGGAAAGAATTGGATGCGCGACAGATGATTCAAATCTTCTCCCAATTGAATACTAAAATCTTCTAAGATTGGTACTTTGATATTGTTACCATCTGATGTAATATTGTCTTCGCCGCCTGTTACTGACACAAATTCTTGACGTACATGTAAGGCACTAGATGTTAAAACTACTTTATACAATTCATACCACAAATCAATAGTTGCTGTATCCTGTGTTTGAAAAAGAGCAGAATATGCTGTATCTACACCATTATCAATTTCTACTCTGTTTACATTCAAATTGATTGTTTGATATCTCCAATCACGCCCTGTTGGTGAATTATATGAAACTAATGCCGCATTCTGGAATTTGTATCCAAGACGATAAGACATCCAAATATAACATTCTTCACCTAATGTCTGATCAGATCTTTCATCCCAATACAATGTTATAAGATTGTTTGAGAATGTAATAAATGGTGCATTCTGGGCTTTAGTCGCATCACTGGTCCATGAATTTACACCATTAACTGCTTCATAATTTGCTATTAATGATAAGAATGCAGTTTCTAATCCTGCATTAACAGATTGTATAAATTGATTAATTGTCCATACTGGTCTGTCTGAACCAGTCAATATTGGTGAAATATTAATGTATGGTATTTCTGTTTTATCAGAATAAATTCCAGATGGTTCATGTTCCAATGTAATATTAAAATCTCCTTCTGTTTGAAAGAATATTGGAATTGCCGTTGTTGGAATATTTGCTCGCAACAAACCTAATTTATAATCTGATTGCTTTTCTAATAATGGTTGATTACGAACCTCAGTGTATCGAGCTTGAATAACATCTGTCTTGTCTACTGGATTATTTAATGTAACATTATAAATCACTGTTTCATCAGACAATACGTTTACTGTTGTGTAATGTTTTATTGATGTCATTCGTTTATCTATAGTTTATATAAATAAAAAAAATATGTATATAAAATATATATAATGAACGTTGACGAATTAGAAAAACGCGAAATTAATCTTATTAATCAAATTAAGGAACTTGGTAAAGAAACAAATGAGTGTTTAGAGGCTAACATGCAAATAACTGATCCTGACGATTATGACATTTATATAAAACAACTTGGTGATATCATTCAGAATTTTACAACTGTTCGCAAAAATGTTATTGCTATGAAATTCTATTCTGATGAATTAGACAATATATATAAGAAAAAAATAGAATATAATAATATAGAGTTACAAAATAACACAAAAGACGATATTATTGTTAGTACAAACTAACAACCTACATGCCATTATTGTATATTTTTAAAAATTATTCCATAGTATAATAATATATTATGGAACAAGAAAATGATCAAGTTATTGTTCATATTGATGATGATGAACCATCATCCACTAATTCTCATAACAGCATTGATTTACCATTTAGGATGGGTAGAACTAACACAAAAAGTGTTGTATACTGGACTCAAGTTGCCGTTACTGCTACTGTAATAGGTATAGGTAGTAGTTTTGCTGCCGCCGGGATTGTCCCAATAGGTACATTCATGCCACTTGTCACTGGAGTTGTATTTTATTGGATGCCTGCTCCATCTATTTCATAAAACTATTTAAAACATTATTTTTTTTAAGTAGTTTTTTATTTCTTTAAGTATTATTCATTCATTTAGGCACGGTTCATCAAAGATGATTTAGACATACGGCGACCACCTGCGGCTTTCACCATACGTGAAACTTCTCCCTTGGAAAGTTGACCACCCATGCGAGATGCAACGGCATCTACTGTCTCAGTTTCAGAATATCCGGCGGCAAGCAGAGGTGCAATATATTTGGCGGCTTGAAGTGCATAGGGTGCGGCTGTTTCAACGCCTTTAGCAACCTTATGTCCGAATTTCTTCAGTTTGGACCAGAAAGATCCAGCACCAGAATATACACCACCGTAGAAGTTACGGGATTCAGGATGGAACGGAATAGATTCAATAGCATCAAGATCTTGGAACAGATTTTGTGGTACAACAGCACCAACAGATTTGGATACTTCGGTACCAACAATCTTGACTGAACCTTCGGATACAACAACCATAAACAGGGTGTATGTAACGGGTTCATCACTAATGTTTTCAATGTTGCAGGTGACTTGCAGATTGTATTGTCCTTGCATACCACATGATACAAGTTCGTTAAGACCAATATCACGCGAGAAATCGAGGCACATAACACCACCCAACCAATATCTCCATGCGGTCCATGGAATGGTTAATCCATTACGGCATGACAGATCATACAGATCGCGTTCATCAGCAGATGACAGAATACCAGACATGTTGTTAAATTGGACATCGATTCCGCGGATTGCGGCATATCCATCAGCATCAAATCCAGAACGATCACTATCGCGTTTACGGGCATAGATGTACACACGTTTGGGAACAGATGAAAGTTGGACATTGTTAGAAACATATTGTTCAGAAGATCCAGCAGCAAGAGATGAATTGTTATCAGTTTGATAACGTTCAACTTGGTAATAAGGATAAGTGTTGTTCAAACTTGCCTTGCTCATAAGAGGAGGTGTAAGATAACACAAACGCAATTGTGGGCGTTGTTGAATTGTTCCGGCAATAGATGTTACAGTGCTACCATTTTGACTGTCGTGATTCCACATACGTTCCAGACGGGAAAGAGACAAATTAAGTGTCAAGTTGTTAAGACCGATGAAACCTTGTTCATCCTTGTTTTGAACTTGCAGAGGAGACAACATAAGTTGTTCTGTCCATTCAACATCAACAACGGCTTCGAATTGGGTGTTGGAAACAATGCGATAAAGGAATGATCCACGGTTTTGGAATTCTGAGGCACCATAAGATGAAAGACTGTTACGTGCATCACCGAGTGCTGCCCAATTTCCGAGACGTACGAACTGATCGGGTTTAGAAGGACCAGTAGACATAAAAGTTTCATCGTCTTCCTTTCCGTATCCATAAAGACACAAAGGTGCGAGCCAATCTTTCATGTTACCTGAAATAGTCTGTTGATTAAGTTGGAGGCTGAAATTTTCACATGCACGAGCTTGGAGAGGCATAAATGCAAGTCCATCTGTTTGGGAAACCATAATATCACCCCAAGGTGCTACAGTTTGTTGATCAACAATAGTATTACCAACACCTGCATCACCTGTCAAGGTAAACCGACATGCAAGATCTAAGTACATCTTCTTAGACACATAGACGTCTTTGCTAGGTGGAATCAACGAGAAGATTATTGAGGAGTCAGAATATGATGTAGCAGCATTGCGGAAGTAATTCACGCTTGTTGCTCCCTTCTCGATAAAGTAATGTCCTGGACTGTTTGCAACTCGAGGATCGAGTGCGATTGTAGATGAAATTCCGTCGACTGTTGAACTCATGTTTAATTCTATATATATTATCCATAATATATTTTTTTTTTAGAAATTAGAATTCAAATAATCATTCGTGATATCAATTACAAGATTGTCCAAATCTTTCGGTTTTGTAAATCCTTCCAACTCTGCTATATCTAAAATTTTATCAACGAAAAATTCAGGATCTACTTGTTCTCGCATCGCAAGTCCACACCATCGCCCACATGTTTCTGTCGTTTTACCTTGTAACCCATATGGATTAAAATGCAAATTATAATTAGAATTCGCCATTAATTTCGCCAACCATCTATGCATCATATTATATTGCATTCTATATTGTTCTGGTATATGTTTCAACTGATCATCGGGCATTTCCCCATAACTATCAAAAAATGCAAGATCATTATCAGAAAATTTATATACACAACACCAATGTCCTCTGATCGCACCAGGTTGTCTAGAATCCTCATACAAAAGCAATACCTTATCCTGATCTTTCATTAATTCATCTATTGTATTATATTTACTATATGACGACGATTGTACGATTGGTATATTTGATCCAACTATTTGCATTACATCATCAGCAGATAACGAATAATCATCCTTATGTTTCGACATTATGCTATACTTTTATATACTATAATGTCTCATTTTATTAAGATCAATTGATAAGAATATGGATTTCTAAATATTAATCTATACAATACATCGTGTATTTCACAATACCATTTCTCATGTACATTGTGGAATATTATGTTAGGAAACTTCTCCGTTAATTCATTAATTATTGTTTGCATTTTCTAATATATATAATTTATGTTTGTTTGTTTTTAAATGTCTTTTATATCCTTTTCTTTGCACCTTCGCACCACAAACACAAGGAACTTTCGTTGTTCTACATCTTCTAATGTTTTGTAAGTTATTACCAGCCTCCTTACGTTTGGCAATATATTCATCTTCTTTTTGTACAAGCATTACCTTAGGCATTTTCTTATATTCAACAATCTTTCGGAATTCTATCATATCCCATCCTCCTATTTCACGTATATATTTATATATCTGATAGGAGTAATGTTTGCGCCCTTCCGTATGAAAGTTGTATTTATGCTCGCCTCGGCGTTGGCATAAGGTTTGTTGAGATGATCCAACATAAATTGATTTGTTGTCTGACTTGTTTATCATTTCATAAATGACTGGCATGATTTCTAGTATATTCTATATATTAGAAATTATTTTCTGGAAAAAACGCGCGACACACATTATAGTATATTATGATATGTGATGATAATATTTTATATTTTCACGGACTCGTGGTTTTTGTCATAGCGATTTGGGTATATTATATAAAAGGTATCGAATTGGGAAGACAAAAACCACCACTCAAAAAATAATGAAAATTACATCATCATTATCAACTATATTTGTGGGATTACACATATCCGTGGACTAAACGAACACCGTTGCTTAAGGTTTGTGTCCAGAACCGATCAAACTTATTAGGTGACATTTGACGGAAACGTAAGTATTTCTTTGTTGGGTCAACTTTAGTTGATTTATATCCATGTGAATCTATCCATTTAAGTGCACGTGATGCACCCCATGATGTTGGTATTAATACAGATTGTACGATTGATGCGCGTCTTTCGCGTCGTCCTGCTGCCATTTCATGGGAAATATCCATCTTATCTGCAATATCAGGATAATATTGTGGCGGTGGTTGTTCGAGTTTGCCATAATTATCTTCTAATGCAGGTGGAATATCTTGATGTTCAAGACGTGCCGGCATAGAATCCCAATTACCCATTGACATACGTGTATTAAGATGTCCTAATGTATCTGCATGATTAGCAAGTGTTTTTGCCATACGATATCCTACTTGTTCTTTTGGTAGTTCGCGATCAACGATTTGTTGGATATGCCTATTATAATTATATGCCTTATGTCTTTCATTATAATGTTGTTGTTGGGCACGAAGGTAGTTATTTGCTCTTTCGGCAACATCTTCCACAATTCCATGTGTACGTGCATTCTCAAATGCCATCGCCTTACGCAATCGTTCGCGATCATGTTCCATTCTTTCAATATCCTTAGGACGAGGACCTGCTAACAAATCACGTGCATATGACCGATCTTCTTCAATACGTACAAGTTCATCCCACAACTTCTTTCTTTGTTGTTCTAGATTCATTCTTGCAGATACTTCTGATTCTAATTGTGCAACACGATTAGCAAAATCTTCGCGATCATATTTCTCGGCACGTTGGTATCCGCCATAGTATGCACCATCAACACAACCACATACAGGTCCTGGACAATGTCTACAACCACCATCATATTTGATACCCTTAAGACGCATCATGCGTATTGCTTCTTCTGCATTTGCTAGACGGATTGCATTAGGAATCTCATCTAATCGTTCACGTTCTTTGCCCATAGAAATAATACGATCCAATCCCAAATTTTCTGGTGCTTTGAATTCGATTGGGGGCGCATAAAACGTCTCTGTTGGTATTTCCAAATCTTCTAACAAATCAATAAATTGTGTAATTGGTACTTTGTCTAATCCAACATCCTTTATTTCGTCTTCTGCAGTACGAGAATAATGTTCTTCTTTTGCCTTCTCTATTGGTTCAGTATCAACTTGTTCAACACGTACAATAGTTTGTTCTGATGGCGGAACTTGCATAACTTCATCAACCTCTTCTATAAAATCAATCTTTTGTTCCAATTCTTCACGATTAGCCTCTGCCTCATCTGGGCGTGCAGTATTAGTCAATTCTTCACCTGGTGTTTTTAATTCAGGCACATCTTCGATACTTGTTGCTTCTTCTACAACTTTAGGTTCTTCTTGTTCCATCTTCTCATCAAAATGTTCATCTTCTACTTCTTTTGTTAATAGTTCATCCAAATATGATGATGCTGATTTGCCTCCTGCTGCAACTATATCATCTGCAATACTCTCCGGTGTTTGATCTAATGGTACTTCATGTGGTGTATGAATATCATCATCACCTAACAATTCTTGGGCAGCATCTACAGCCTTCTCCATGTCTGCATTATCATATGGATTAACATCAACAGGTTTGCGTTCTGATACAGCTTTTTCAACCTCATGTTCTAATGCACGAACAGTGTGATCATCTTGCTCTTTTTCCAAAAATGCATCTGCCGTTAAACTATCATCAACAGGTGGATCTACAACAGGTAAATCTTCTAATTCTTCTGCAACATCTGCAGCTTGTTGTCGTTGATTTGCTGAGATACGTTCATCCTCCTGACGCTGTTGTTTCTCACGCGCAAGTTGTGCTAAAAATGATTCGGCATCTTCTTTATCCAACGGATATATATGATCTTCTTCAATCTTTAATACTTCCTTGTCTTTTGCACCACCAAGAAATGAAGGTTGCCCTGAACCTTTTGTATTTGATGCAATGAGTTTTTTCAACATCTTTATATAATTAGATACTATTTTTTTATCTTTTGGTGTTATTTTATGTTTTCTATCTGGGTCTTCTTCATCCAATGTGCTAATTTGCATTGTTGCGGCATCTGGATGTTCTTTAAGTACTTCTGATGATCCATCTATTTCCTCTTTAACTTCTGGGTGTTTATCTAAATATTCTTCTAATGTTTTTTCACCAGCGTATTCTTTATCTTCCCATTTGTCCATATCATCTAATATAACACGAATAGCATGTAAGATTATATCAACTGTCTTCTTTACTTTATTATTCTTTGGTTTTGCAGAAACCTTTTCTTCCACAACAATTTCAACATCATCATCGGGTTCATCAATTTTTACCTTTTCTTCTATTTCTACATCGGGCTTTAATTCTGGTTCTTCCTCCGGTTCTGGTTCTGGTTCTGGTTCGGGTTCTTTTTTTTTATAAAACTTATCAATCGTATCACGTATAATCTCTTTTGTTTTTTTAAGGGATTTTCCTGTTGTTTTTGGCAAAGTTACAGTCTTATCCTTTAATACATTATGTAAATCTTTTTGGAGTTGTGTATTCTGTGCGGCTCTTACAGCCTTCTTAACTTCCTTAAGTGTCTTCTTCTTCATCATCTTATCAAATGCAATATCGGCCTCAGATTTATCTACATTTTCAACTTTCTTAGCCTTGGTTGCTTTTGTTTTTTTTTCACGTTTCGGTGCTTCTGACACTTTTTTTGCGTTTTCTGATGTAACAGCCTCACGTCCCCAATATCGAACTTGTGATTTAGAAACGCATTCGTCTTCGGTTCCTTTATGTTTACCTTTCGGTACCTTATCCTTAGCTCCGCAGTATGGTTTTGACATTTTTCTATATGTATCTTATATATTATTTTTTTGACATATATATATATAGTGATATGAGTAATACAATTGTAAAAATTAATAATGATTACATTGTTTTTAACAAAGGTAAGTACCCATATAAATACACTGCGAAAATATATTTTGATGGCAAATTAGATAAACACAAGACAGTTCACTTCGGTCATCAAGATTACCAACAGTATAAAGATACAACACCACTTAAGTTATATTCAGATAAAGACCATTTAGATAAGGCAAGGCGTGCAAGATATTATTCCCGTCATAAGACTGATTATCCGAAATATTCTGCCGATTGGTTCTCTAAAGTATTTTTGTGGAGGTGAATATTAGGTTGCGCGTTTTTTTCAGAAAACTATTTAAGGAAATAATAATATAGTATCATAGGACAATGTCTAAGCGATCACCAACAAATTACCAAAATGGTTTGATTTACACCATCCGTGAAAGAGGAACAGATAACATATTTTATGTTGGAAGCACAGTATGTTTGCGCAAACGACGGAATCGACATAAATATTGTTGTACTAATGTTGATAATAAATCATATAATTATGAAGTGTACCAATATATTCGTTCTATCGGTGGATGGGAAATGATTATACTCGAGGAACTTCATGCATTCCCATGTGATACAAGACAGGAGTTAGAACTTGAAGAAGGAAGTGTATACAAAGAATACATCGGTAAAGGTTATGTGTTGAAGAACGGTCAGGTGCCTGGTAGAACAAATAAACAGTACAAACAAGATAACAGAGAAAGAATTGCAGAAAGAGACAAACAGAAAGTCACATGTGATTGTGGTTCTAATGTTCGTAAATATGATTTAAACCGTCACAAGAGATCTAAGAAACACCAGAAATGGGAACAACAACAATAATTTATTTACATATATTATAATAAATATATACGTAAATATGTTTTCAGGTTTTAAAATAATGAAACGTAATACAAAATCAGCACCAGCTGTAGCAATAATTCAAGGTGGTGCAAATGATGGTAATTTCGTCTGTATGACTAAGAAAGGCGGGACTCCATATATATACGTACCAGATGGTGAATTACAACAAGTTCCATTCAAATTATACGAGCGTGATTGCTTATACATAGTTGGTGCATCAGGTAGTGGTAAATCATACTATGCTGGTAAATTTGCTGAGGCATATAATAAAGTGCATCCTAACAATCCTATTGTTATTATAAGTCCCAAGAAAGAAGATGCCAGTTTGGACAGTTTGCCTAACACTATTCGCATTAAACTTCGTGAAGAAAATTTCGTCGGTGCAGATCCTGAAGAAGTAGAAGACAATTCTGATAATGAATCTGATAATGAATTAGAACAGAAAGATGATTACTTACCAATGTGGGGTGGAAAAACTGGGTTCAGCTCAGATGAAGAAGAGGATGGTCCATCAGGTCCTATTAGTTTAAAGGAATTAGA
>Ga0180438_10002893_pt1 | contig 26960 bp, 21 predicted proteins | sample SS_ome_12_FD_132455 | JGI IMG/M metagenome (GOLD analysis project Ga0180438, IMG submission 132455) | Hypersaline lake sediment archaeal communities from the Salton Sea, California, USA - SS_3_D_2 metaG | ecosystem: Environmental > Aquatic > Non-marine Saline and Alkaline > Hypersaline >... | reverse complement strand
TGCGCCACCTGTGACGATTTTCTGGGAGAGTCAGCGGACATTGCCGTAGGCAGGGTGGGGGCGAAAGAGGGGTACTGCACCTTGCTGGTGAGGACCGAGGCAGGTGAACAGTGTCTGCGGAACGCTCTGGATCTTGGGCTTCTGGAGATGGTGGAAGAGGTCGACGAGAAGGCTCTCCAGTTGGCCAAAGAGGAGAAGGAGGCTAGGGACAGAGCCCAAGCCTTTGATGATCTAATGCTGATGATGTTGGATGCGCTCAGGGAGCCTGAGAAGCGAGCTGAGGTCAGACAAGAGTTCGTTAGGCTCTACGAAGTAGAGAGCGCATCTGAGTCTGTAGTGGAGGAAACACGCCATGGCGGATGCGCCCAGTGTGCTGGATGCTAAGGGAAAAGACTTGAGGGCGGCGAGTACAGAGCTGAAGTCCATGCTCGCCAAGGATTCGGTGATAGTGAGGAACTCCTCCCATCTGCACGGCCTGTGCGGGGGGCTGAAGTCTGGAACGATAGTGATAGAAGGCGAAGGCGGAGACTACCTGGGGGTGGTCAACGCCGGGGCTGTGATTGAAATGAATGGCGATGCGGGCAAGTACGTCGCCGACAACATGACCGCTGGAACGGTCATCGTGGCAGGAGACGCCGAGTACGGCGCCGCTCAGTACTGCTACGGAGGCACGGTGGTCGTCAAGGGCAACGCTGGCGATTTTACCGCTACGATGAACAAGGGTGCCACAATCCTCGTTGGCGGCTGCGTCGGCGACGAAGCTGCGACCTACATGGTCGCCGGTGACGTGATCATCGTCGGCGACGCCGGGGAGAACCTGGGCAATTATCTCATCAGGGGCAACATCTACATTCAGGGCGATTGGGCCAGTCTGGGGCACAACTGCGCGGTGGTGGATATGGGTGCCGAAGACGTCCAGAAGTTGGAGGCACTGTTGAAGAAACACGGCTTAGCCGCGGATGCGAAGGCGTTCCGCAAGATCGCGCCCTTGTCGGACAAACCGTTCTACTCTCACTAGGAGGATTCTTAATGTCGACTGTCGGTGCTTTTTGCGTCACGTTGAACAAAGACCAGTGTATCAACTCCAAGATGCCTGGCAAGTGTGCCACTTGTGTGGAGATATGCCCTTACGGGGTGTACGGCCTGAATGGGGAGAATGAGGTCGTCGTTCAGAATTACAACGCCTGTGTAGGTTGTCGACTCTGCGCGGAGTTTTGTCCCGAGAATGCGATTCGCATCAACCCGGCAGAGTCGGAGCTGGTTTCCCGGTATCCATGGACCCTGGGGACCATCGAGGAGATTCACCACAAGGCGTTGACCGGCAGCTATGGGCTGCGGGGCTTCGGGACCATGGGACGCACCCCCCACTTTGACACTATCGTGGTGGTGCCGTCGCAGCTGTCTTCGCCTTCGCCCAGGGACAAGTACCGCGAAGAGTGCAACATGCAGGTCGTGATCGGGGAAGAAACGTGCGAGAAGCCGATCAGGTTGCAGTACCCATTCATCTTCCCGGCGATGTCATACGGCGCTCTCTCCAAAGAGGCCAAGTTGGCCTTGGCTATCGCAGCTGCCAGGACCGGCATTCTGACTAACACCGGTGAGGGCGGCGTGGTTGAGGAAGAGCCATACTTCGCCAACGGCTTTGAGAAGCCGGAGAGGAAGAGAAAGGCGTGGGAGCCCGGAGGATACCTGGCGGTCCAGTGGTCTACCGGTCGCTGGGGCGTTTCCGCGGACTACCTGAACGCCGGAGATGCGGTGGAGGTCAAGATCGGCCAGGGTGCGAAGCCGGGGATGGGCGGGCACCTGTTGGGCGAGAAAGTCACCGAAGACGTGGCTAGAATCCGCGGCATCCCTGTGGGTAGCGACGCCCTTTCGCCATGCAGGTACTATGATGTCCTGACGCTGGAAGACGTCAAGAAACAGGTTGAATTCCTGAGGGACATCACCAACTACGAGATACCCATCTGGATGAAGCTCGGTCCCAGCCGACCCTATGAGGACGTCAAAGCAGCGGCCTTGGCAGGGGTGGACGCTATCTCCATCGACGGGCTCGTCGGGGGAACCGGGTGCTCTCCAGAGGTGGTTACTCAGGGGGTGGGCATACCCACCATCGCCTTGATCGGCCCGGCGGTAAGGGCTCTCAAGGACCTCGGTGTGCATCGCAAGGTGAAGCTCTTCGCCCTAGGCGGTATTAGGGGCGGGCTCGATGCCTACAAAGCCATGGCCATGGGCGCGGATGGTGTAGGCTTCGGATCGGCGGCCGAGATAGCGATGGGGTGTCGAGGCTGTATGGCGTGTCACCAGGGCAATTGTCCCTATGGCATAACGTCTCAGAACCCCAAGATGAGAGAGCGTCTCGACCCCGAGGAGATCGGCCAGCGCCTGGCCAACTTCATCAATGCCTCGGCGGAAGAGCTCAAGATTCTGACCATGCTATCCGGACACTCTGATGTCGGGGAATTGAGCGAGGAGGACCTTCGCGCCCTAGATGTAGACACTGCAGCTATTACCGGGTTGAAGCTGGTGGGCTATGAGAGACCCCTTCCCTGGTGGGAGAACGGACACGGCGACTAGTCGGTGGTACCCCCTTGTGGGGATGCTCGCAGCTGACAGCGAGCCGATCGGGCTGTTTGGGTATGGTGGAGAACAGATAGGCTGGCAGACCAGTGGTTCGTGCCAGAGTAGTAGAGGAGGGAGGGCGACATGGTGGAGGTAGGTGTTGAGATCAGCCAGATAGATGAAGGAGGCAACATGGGTACAGTCACGATTAATGGCGCCGCCATTCAGGATATGGCGCAGAGGGCGTTGGCCTTTTCCGCTCAGAAGACTGCGTTGTCAACTGTAGATGAAGCGAAGCGGTCGATCGCAGAGGGCAACTGCGTTGTGTGTGGATATCTCAGGTATGCGTTGTCCAAGGAGATCGGCGAGTACCTTGGCACGATAGACACTTCAGTGCAAGGTGTCTATGTTTACGAACCTGAGTACGCTGCGGGTGCGCTCCATGTCGATTCTACTGGGCTGGGCAGGAACCGAGGCGTCAATCTCATTGTCTCGGTAGACCGAAAGAACGCTGCGCTCAACTCCATCGTTGGGTCCCTGGAGGACGCAGTCCGGGATGGGGTGAAGCCGCTGCTTTGCGCGAAGGCCAACGGTTCCTGCTATGCCGTTGACGTCAAGGTCGTCGATGTCGATGAACTGGCCTCGCGACGCGGGTATGGGGCGCTCGTTTCCTCTCTCTACGCGCCGCCTGTCCAGCTTTGGGCCAGGGGAGATCTGGCTTAGTCCGGCGCGCCTCTGGCAACGTAGGTAGCAGGTTCGTCCATATCCACCGCAACGTGGTGTGGAAACATACTCCTTCTCCTTACATTCCCGCAGCACGGGCCCGTGGTCCGTGCTGCGGGCGTATCGGCCCAGCATCACTCTCCGCAGGTTGCAGCCTCATTCATGAAGCTCTTGAGGCGTCCCAGTCACGCTTGATATGTCGGGGACCGGGCACTGGCTACTCTGCTGCCCGCGTGCTGCAGGTAGGGGCGGCACACACTTTCGCGAGCATGTACAGGGTCGGGAGTCTCCTCAAGACGAGGCCGCCGCGCCGAAGGGTAGTCGTCCCAGTGGCCGGGCGCTTGAAAGGTGGTTCTGGAGGGCGTGGCGTCCCTGGACTAGAAAGCCTCCAAGGTGCCCCGGCGCTTGGCCTCCAGCTCGAACCAGCTGAAGAGCAGGTAGCCCACGAAGACGTAGACCAGGCCCATGAGCGCCTCCCCAGCCAAGAGAGGGGCCACGTACGATAGGCTGGAACCAGAGATGATCAGGCGGGCGGCCTGAATTCCTCGCGTCAAGGGCAGCAGATGGGCTGCATGCTGAACCCAGATGGGGAAGTTGGTCAGCGGCACGTTGGCGCCGCTGAAGACCAGAAGCAGGAAGTAGATAGTGTTGTTGATGAACATCACATTGACCGTAACCAGGCTCAGGCAGCCCATCAGCAGGCCTAGACCTGAGGTGCTCACGGTGGTGATAAGGATGGCGAGGCCCAGGGCCGGCAGGTCGGCCTGGGAGTAGTCGACCCCGATCAGCAGCCCTGCCCACACCAGCCCGATGATCACCCCCAACATGCCGTCCACGACGTGGACCAGGGCTCTGCCCAGAAAGGTGAGTAGTCGATTGGCCGGGCTGCCAAATAGGTAGATCAGCGTTCCCTCATTCCGCTCGCCACCAACGCTCATGGTGACGCCGTAGATTCCGCTCATGGCGGTCAGCTGTATGGCGTTGCCGATGGCGTAGAAGCTGGCGGTATCGCGACCTGTGGCGAAAGTGCCCAGCAGGGTGAAGAACAAGATCTGGTTGAGGGGTGCGATGATCTTGGTGGCCAGGTATGGCTCCAATCTGAACCATCTGAAGAGGGCCTTATAGGACAAGACGGCACCCCCCAGGAAGATGCGAACGGAGTTGGACAGCTTCTTCATTGGACAAGCCTCCCTACATCATGCTCAGTGTGGCATCGACCCGCGCCCGGTGCAGGACGATCTTGAACAAGCGGTAGGATGCGGCGATGTAGATGATTCCCAGGATGAACATCATCCCCCAGCTCAGCAGGATGTCCCCGATGGCACCTGCGCCGCTGCTGGTGGCGTGGAGGACCCTCGCTGCCCAGTAGGGTGCTAGCACGTAGCTGAGGGGATTACTCCAGCCGGGCAAGAGGAGGATGGGAAAGAGAAAGCCACCCAGGATATACATGGGGTACTCCAGCGCGTTCACCCATCCCGACAACGACAAGTTGACCGCCATCAGGGGCGAGATTAGCAGTCCGAATGAGATGAAGGCGAATACCGTCACCAGCAGGGAGAGAAAGAACGGAATCGGTTGGGCGACGTTCAGCGGGAAGCGGAAGATCACTGATGCTAGTGTGTAGCTGAAGATCATGGACAGGAGGGATAGGCTTACGCTGGCCAGGGTCTTGCCGATCACCACCGTTCCCAAAGGGGTGGGACTGGCCACTATGCCCTCCAAGGTCCCCATGAATCGCTCGGCGTTGATGTTGAAGGTGCCCCGGAAGAGGAGGCTGGTCCACAGTCCCGTCATCCCGCTGCCAACAACGACGTAGATGCCGCGCGACGGATCGCGCTCCAGGAGCATGTAGATGGCCATGATGGCGATGAGGAGAGGCTGTATCAACACGCCAAAGATCATGAAGAGATCTACCGCTTGTTGCTTCACATCAAGCTCGAAAGCGGTACGTATCACCCGCAGGTTGGCGATCATACCTGTCCTCCCACAAGGCGCACGTAGGCGTCCTCCAGTGTTGGCTCGCGTACGGTGACCCGACCTATTGTGGCTCCATTCCCGTCCAGGCGCTGCATGATCTGCGGGACCATCGCCGAGCCCAATTTGGAATGAATCCGCAAAGCCTGCTTCTGATCGCGGTCTTCAACGGAAACCGTATCCACGTCAGGTAGCTGGCGAAGCAGGTCTACCATCTCTGGTGCGATGCCGAAGACCTCCACATCTATGACGGAGAGGTCCTCCACGTGCCGTTTCAGCCCATCTGGTGTATCCAGGGCGACTATCTTTCCATTATTGATGACCGCCACACGTTCGCAGAGGGCGTCAGCCTCGAACATATAGTGCGTGGTCAGGAAGACCGTCTTGTCCTCTGCCACGAGGTTTCTCACAACTTCCCTGAGCTCCCGGGCGCCGACGGGGTCCAGACCCATGGTCGGCTCGTCGAGGAAGAGTATCTGTGGGTCATGAATGAGGCAGCGGGCAACGTGCAGACGCTGACGCATTCCGCGTGAATAGCCCTCCACCTTCTCGTTCTCACGGCCAGTCAGTCCCACGAGTTCGAATAGCTCCGGAAGGCGCCGCCGGGCGACGTCTGGGTCTACGTGGTAGAGGTCCGCGAAGTAGCGCAGGTTGTCCCTGGCGGACAAACGCCAATACAGGCCTCTTTCTCCACCGAAGATGAAGCCGATGCGAGACCTGATGGAGGCGGCCTCGCGGACTACGTCGTGCCCGAGGACGGTGATCGATCCGGTGGTGGGTATCAGCAGCGTGGTCAACATCTTGACAGTGGTGGTCTTACCGGCCCCATTCGGTCCCAGGAGACCAAAGAGCTCACCCTCCCGAACGTCGAATGAGATACCGTCGACAGCGATCACCTCTTTCGTGCTCCGGCGGATGGTGCCGATGGTGGCTCGAAAGACTCGGCTCAACTCGCGGACTTCTATTGCGTTCATCGTTCCTCACTCCAGGGAAGATTCTGCGGGGGCGTGGCACCCCTGGCATGCCCCTGACTCCGGATTGGTCAAAGCAATTCTCCCCTCTTCGCCGGGGAGCCATTCGGCCTCAGCTTTGTGGGGTGTGGTGCGCCTCCCGAGGGCATAGAAGAATGCGGCGGAAAGCAGTGCCACGACGGCCATGATATGCCAGATGAATACGGGACCAAGATTGTCATTGATGAAACCGCCCAGAGCGGGCGCCATCCCAAAGGAGATACCCATGCTCATGCCGAAGACGCCCATGTACCGGCCGCGCATCTCCTCGGGGGCCAGTTCTGCGACTAAGGCGACAGATGCGGGAGCGAAGATCAACTCACCAATGGTGAGAATGATCATACTCACCAGAAACATGACAAAGGTGGACGAGAATGCCACTGTGCCCAGCCCCAAGGATACGAAGAGAGCTCCCAGGGCTAGCGTGGGCCCGAGTGCAAGGCGTCGCAGAGCTCGGGTGACCGGATACTGGAACGCGACCACCATCCCAGCGTTAACGGCCATGATCAGGCCGAACTGGCTCTCGAGAATCTGGTACCCGTCCTTGATGTAGACAGGGAAGATGGTCATCATCTGCGCGTAGGCAATACCCATGAGAGCGTAGGTAAGGCTGAACACAAGGAAGTGAGAATCTCGAAGCAGGTACCCATATCCCCCTGTGTCCTTCACTGAGTCTCGAGACTCGACTGATGCCTCCGGCTTGGTCTCTCTGACGAACAAGAGAATGATGAAGAAGTAGATGGCTGAGGCTGCGGCAGCTGCTATGAAGGAGATGAGATACGACTGGGTGGCGATGAAACCGCCTATCGCCGGCCCGATGGCGATGCCGAGATTGGCGATCATTCTCATCAGACTGTAAGCCTCTGTTCTTCTCTCAGACTCTACCATGTCGGCAACCATCGAATTCAAGGCTGGGTTGAACAGCGAGCCGAAGAAGCCGGAGAGCACAACAAGGACAGTGAACGAGAACAGGGAGTCCGCCATTCCAAGGGCGAGCATGATGATGGCACGCGAGCCCAGGCTGATGACCATGGCGATCTTTCTTCCGAAGCGATCGACCAGTGGCCCGCCCACGAGTTGAGATAGAAGACCTGCTACGGAGTTGGCCGCAAGCACCAGACCGACCACCGTGAGGGCGACGTCTAGCCTCTCGCGGACATAGATGGTCATGAAGGGCCACACCAGACTCATGCCGATGGAGCTCACCAGCTGACCGATGAATAGAATCCAGAACTGACTGGAGTACGCCGACAGGCGATCGCGCAGACCGGATATCACTCGCTATTCCTCCTGGTACAGGTAGGAGACTAGTCGTGGGGCCAGATCTTCCATAGTCTCCCTAAGGACCTCATAAGTGAGATGGTTGTCTGTCCGCTTCTCTTCCACGAGCCCGGCCTCTTTCAGGATGCGCAGATGCCGCGAGACCGAGGGTTGTGAGATGCGGCACAACTTGGCCAGCTGGCGGCCGTAGACCTGCGGGTCGCGCACTATCCATCTGAGTAGTCGCAGACGGGTTTTGTCGGCCAGGGCTTTGGTCAGGGCGACGATCTCTTCCTCCAGTGTTTCCAGTTGTTCCCTGCGCTCTTCAGTCATCTGGCAGTCATAGATGACGGTCGTGGAGCCATATCCGTAGAACATCAGGTGATGTCGCACGAAGAAAGAGGGCACTAGCACTACCTCTCGGGTGGGGTACCCCCGAGGAAGCTGCTCCGGTAGCTCCTTATCGTTGCACAACTTCTGCACGAACTGTTCGGCATCGGAATTGGCAAGGGCGCGGGACTTTTCGGTTGTGCTCTCTTGCCACATGGGGGCGTATTGCGCGATTTGCTCGGCGAAATAGGTCTCCCAATAGCTTCGCCACAGCGCGATCATCCTGGCCTTGTAGGCTTCTGGCTCGGCGAGCAGCTCCACGAATCCGCCAGTTCGAAACCTCTGTTCCGTGTGCGAGCAACCTTCTGGGAAGGCGAGAGGGATTATCGAGAGGAGGGATTCCATATTGGGCTTTAGTTTCTCCATCTCTTGGGGAGGAGCAAGTCGGCCGAGAACGTAGAAAAGGAACGTGGGGGTACTCATCTCCTCCACATAGGTGAGAAAGCCAGTGACATCGTGATGGTCAGGATAGTCTACCGCCAGTTCCATGAGCAGGATGCCGTTCTCGAATCTGCTATACAGGAATCCCACTTCGTTGAGCAGTTCTTGCGGCAGTTCGGTCCTGAGTTGCCTCGCCCACTCCTCGTGGCGCGGCGTGGGACTCTGTAGCGCCCCCAGGCTGAGCATCATCTCGTATATGCTTGAGGTGCGAAAGTTGGTCATCGAACGGAAGTCGTCCGCGTCGGTGCGTACTAGTGGTGCCATGGGATCTCCCTTGGGCCGCCTCTCTGGAAGCCGGTCGAGGGTAGCGATTGGGGATATTGGCTTCCGCACGGGCCTCGATTGTGATACAAAGGTGCATAATTGCACAATTGCGCAATATACTATATAGCAATTGGCCCATCTTGTCAAGCTGCCAAGAGTCTGTGAACCTTAAACTTTCGGAGATTGACACCGTACTCGGGAAGCCGTTTGACTTTGCCCTTCCGGGTAGCTAGAATCAGAAGCATATTGTATTGGCACAATCGTCGAGGCTACGAAGAATGACTAGTCTTATCGGGCGCAACGACGGAGCATTCGGCCCTTGGCGGGGACGTGGACTGTGGCCGGCAGCTCTCTGTCTGGTTCTGTTGATCGCGACAACTCTGGCTTGCACGGCCCTCCCTGAGGGTTTGGACTATTCAGGCGAGGAGCCGGAGCCCGGTCCGTCGCCAACGCCCATCCTCGTGGTGGTGACGCCGACGGCCTTGCCAGAGTCGGTCGTGAAGGAGGCCACAGCCGAGGATCGACTACTGATCAGCATCTATGAGCGAACAAACCCTGCGGTTGTCAACATAGAGGTACTGGTGGCTGCCCCGGATGCTCTGGGCGGTGACTTGTTCCCAGAGGGTGAGGGCTCCGGTTTTGTCATCGATAGCGAAGGCCGCATTGTGACCAACAGCCATGTGGTGGAGGGTGCTGAGGAGGTTCAGGTAACGCTGTTCGATGGTGCTATCGTGGAGGCCCAGGTGCTGGGCACCGATCCTTACAGTGATCTGGCGGTGATTGACATAGACCTGCCGAGCCAGATGCTTCGTCCCGTTGAGTTGGGAGATTCGGATCAGTTGAGAGTAGGACAGCGAGCCATCGCCATCGGCAACCCCTTCGGGCTGGAGGGAACGATGACCACCGGAGTCATCAGCGCCCTGGGTCGAACGCTTCCTGCCGAGAGCCTGTTCACCATACCCGAGGTGATCCAGACCGACGCCGCCATCAACCCTGGCAACTCGGGGGGCCCCTTGTTGGACGCGGAGGGATTGGTGGTGGGGGTGAACACCGCGATCAGAACCACGACAGGGGGCAGCACCGGTGTAGGGTTTGCCGTGCCCGTGAACTTGGTGAAGCGGGTGATCCCCCAGCTCATCTCCGAGGGGCGCTACGATCATCCTCAGCTGGGTATCAAGGGCTTGACCATCACTCCGTTGCTGGTGTCGGAGATGGGACTGCCGGTTGCTGGGGGTGTGCTGGTATCGGAATCTACTGCCGGCGGTCCGGCGGAGAAAGCTGGCATCAGAGGCGGTTCTACAGAGCTGTCCATTAGAGGCAGGCTTGTGCGCCAGGGGGGCGATATCATTGTCAGCATTGATGGGCACGAGATAAGGCAGTTCGAAGATCTGCTGTCGTATATTGTCATGGAGACCGAGGTCGGGCAGGAGATAGCGCTGGGCATCGTTCGAGACGGCAGAGAACGGGTGGTGAAGGCGGTCCTTGGGCCCCGGCCTTAGGCAGGTGTTCGTCGCAGGCTGGAGGTGAATGGCTGGTCGATGGGAATTGATAGGGAGTCGGACTCGGAGACGGGACAGTTCGCTAGAGAGCTGGTAGATGTCATCAGCGACAAGAAGGGCTCCGACATCATGCTGCTCGACGTCCGCTCAGTCTCGCTGCTGGCTGACTATTTCATCCTGTGCAGTGGGGACACCGAGCGCCAGGTCAAGGCCATCGCTGACGAAGTGCTGGAGACAGGACAGGAGACCGGTCTCAAGCCGCTCCAGATCGACGGATCATCCAGCTCCGGGTGGATGGTGCTGGATTACGGCACCGTCATTGTCCACGTTCTGTCGGAGCCTCAAAGGGAGTACTACGCCCTGGAGAAACTCTGGAGCGACGCCGCGCTGGTGGTGAGGATGCAATGAGACGGCCTGACAGAGCGCGCGGCTAGAGGTCCTCGGCTAGCCTGTCCCACAGTCTGGGCAGTTCCTCCGCGGCCGGGCCGAGGATCACCTCATCGGCATAAGCGGACACCGGCGTTCTCTCGATATTGATCTCGATCAAGTATGCGCCTCTGTTCTTCGCGATGGCTGGCAGGGATGCAGCGGGGTGCACGACTGCTGACGTGCCGACAGCCAGCATCAAGTCACACCTCTCCACGGCAGCGTAGGCGGCCTCCAAGACTGCAGGGTCTAGGGACTCCCCGAACCAGACCACATGAGGCCGCAGCAGCGCCCCACACGAACATCTCAGTGGTATCTGAGGCAGGGGAACGTCGTGATTATCACTCACGAAGCCCTCTGTGGTGCAGCGCACCTGCCAGATGTTTCCGTGGAGCTGAACCACCCGTTCGCTGGCCGACCGCTGATGGAGGCCGTCTACGTTCTGGGTGATGAGTGTAAAGTCCGCGCACCTCGTCTCCATCCGCGCCAACGTGTGGTGTGCGGCGTTTGGCTCGCAGCTGGCTATCAGACCGCGGCGCCACTCGTACCATTCCCAGACCAGGGTAGGGTCTCTGGAGAAGGCCTGGGGAGTGGCGAGATCCTCCGCCCGATATTGTCTCCACAGCCCATCCTCGCCCCGAAAGGTGGGTACGCCACTCTCTGCTGAGATGCCGGCGCCCGTGAGCGCGACGATGGAATTGAAGCCTCGCCTTATCACCCGGTCCTTACCTGTGCCTAGAACATCACGCTTTCTGCGGCGCTTTCGAACGAGCAGAGTTCACCTTCGGAGAACCAATGGCCGATCTCGTAGCTAGCCTCCTCCGGATCGCTTGAGGCGTGCACGAGATTCCTGACGGCTCTCTTCAGCTCGTTGGCGACGATGGGTGAGGTGATGGAGAAGTCCCCCCTGATGGTGCCCGGTTCTGCGAAGGCAGGCAGAGTGAAGCCGCAGATCTTCCTCACTACGCTGATGGCGTGGACGCCTTCCAAGACCACGGCCACGACGGGACCCGAGGTCAGGTAGTCGACGTTCCAGTTCTTGATCATGTTCCCAATCTCCATCGGATCTTCAGTGCCGATCTCCTGGAGGGGATCCTTGCCTTGATCGCGGTATGTCTGGAGCGTCTTTTCGCCCATACCCTGGATCCATTCGGTGGTGTTGGGGTAGTGGCTCTCTGCGTGCTTCCTGGTAACCTGGACCATCTTCAAACCCACCACCTTAAGGCCCACTTCCTCATACCTGTTGAGCACCTTGCCCACTATTCCTCTCTTCACACCGTCCGGCTTGACAAGCACGAGGGTCCTTTCCACCAAGTCCGATCTCATCACGTAAGTCCTTTCGTGTTTTGTTCTCTACATCCTGAAGGCGTGCGCCGAAGCTGCACGCCTCCATTAGTCGCAGAGTCCATTCTCGCTTGCGTCCGACATCAACGGTCCATCATCGTTCTCAACCACCGGTACTTTGCCAGAGCTCGCTGCAAGTCGCCAGTCTTCATGTACGCGTCGGCGAGAAGCTCGTGGGTGGGCAAGTGATCCGGAGCGCTCTCAACCGCAGATTCCAGGTCGTCTTTTACCTCCCCAATCATGGCGCCGAGGGAGAGCATGCTCTGATACTGTTCCAGTGCCCGGTCCAGGTCTCCAGCCTGCGCGTAGGCGCGGGCGAGTGCCAGACGAGAGCCGTGATCGCGGGGATCGGATTCCAGTATTTCGATATACTTCTCCGGTGCCCCTTCGGGCCGCGGCGGTCCCTCGGCAGGCGAGACGGCGAGAGTATCCTCCTCTACAGCCTCTTCCGCCAACATGGGCTCTCCATCAAGGGCCGGTGCTCGATCCTGTACCTCAGAAGGCTCTTCCGCGTCCTCGACGGGGGCTTCCGCAAGGACCGGTTCTTCTTCGAGGAACGCTGGGCCATCGTATGCTTCAGCCAGCGTTTCCTCCTCCTCCGTTGAGGGCTCCATGGGCTCCTGGGTAGTGATCTCCTCCCTGGGTGTCTCCGCCTCCCGTGGTGGTCGGATCATGGAGTCCTCAACCTTGGCTTCAGCGCGCAGATCTTGAAGCCAGGAGGGCAGTTCCTCCTCATCTAGCGGCGGAAGCGGCACCTCATCTGCTGCTGCCTCGGCTGTCTCTGCAAGGGTATCTGTTTCTCCCTGCTGTGCCTGTGCCCTCAACTCGCGGAGCCATGAGGGGACGTCCTCCATTTCCGGTGGTCTGCTGGGCAGCTTTTCTTCTTGAGCCTTGAGTTCTTCGTCTGTGGTGTCCTCCGCCTCAGCCTGCGGTTCGCGCGGCACCGACGGTGGCTCTTCCAGCTTCGCAGGTGTTCCCGGCTCTGCCCCCAGGTCGAGTTCTGGTTCCTCTACGGTGGCAGGTGGGCTGTCCTGCTCTATCTCTGCCCGCAATTCCTGTAGCCAGGTTGGCAGTTCGGCTTCCACCACATGGGGCGGGGTCTCCTCGAAGGGTACCTCGTGCTCGTCGCTGGGGGGAGGAGGTTGTTCCTGGTCTACCTCGGCCCTGAGTCCGCGCAACCAGGAGGGCATCTCCTCTTCCTCAGATGGTGGCGACGGCAGCTCTTCTGGGCCAGTCTCCTCTTCGCCAGGCGCCTGTGGGCCCAGGTCGGCAGCGGTTTGGGCTCGCAGCTCAAGGAGCCACGAAGGGGCCTCCTCTTGGGTTGAGGCCGTAGGTGTGGGGTCCTCGGGCAGGAGAAAGTCGTCCGCTTCCACTGCTTCCTCTCGCAGCTGGCGAAGCCACGAAGGCATGTCCTGTTCGGGAGGGGCAGCCGGCTCTTCCGGAGCGGCCTCTTGCTCCTCGGATAGGAATGCTTCTTCCTCCGCCGTAGCCTCTTCTTGCAGCTGGCGAAGCCAGGAGGGCATCTCCTCCCCGGGCGGAGCAGGTGTCTGCTCCACAACAGGCCCCGGCTCCTCAGCCAGGGCGGGTTCTTGCTCTAAGGATGCTTCCTCTCTTAGCTCGCGCAGCCAGGAGGGCGCCTTTTCATCAGGAGGAGCAGGCGTCTCTTCCATAGAAGGCGCTGGCTCCTCAGCCAGGGTGGGTTCTCGCTCTGGGGATGCTTCCTCTCGTAGCTCGCGAAGCCAGGAGGGCATCTCTTCTCCAGTAGGAGCCGGTGTATCCTCGAGAGTCGCCTCCGGCTCGAGGGCCGGGAGGGCCTCCTCTTCCTCGGCGGCCTCGTCGGCGCGCAACTGTAGCAGCCACGTGGGAATCTGTTCCTTCTCAGAGGCGCCTTCCGCCTCCTCCGGTAGCATGCTCGGTTCCTCTTCGTGGGCTATAGGCTCTTCTCTCGGTGGCGCTCCGGACTCAGTCTCAGCGGATGGCTCTCCCGCGTCTGCGGCGTCCGGCCTCAGCTCACGTAGCCACGTAGGAATCTCCTCCTCAGGGGTAGGTACTGCGCCTTCCTCGGAGGGCTCCTCCAGTTCGTCTCCAGTGAGTGCTTCGGATCGTGCAGCCGTTGACGGCCTCAATTCCCGGAGCCAGGTGGGTACCTGCTCTTCCTGCGGTGGTTCCGCCGGACCCTCGGAGGTGGCCTTGTCTGCGAGACCTTCCTCTGCCAGCAGGGCTTTCGATTTCTCCATCCAGGCCATGATGTCTTCGATGGAGTCTGATTCGTCAGGCATGGTCTGCCGAAGGCGCTCCATGGTCTCCTGGCCGATCTCTGGCTCGTCATCGGCCTCGAAGGTTGGCATGGCCTCCGTCTCGGACGCCTCGACCACCGGACCTTCCTCTTGCTTCTCGTCTGTGCTGACCGGCTCTTGGGCTGGCATCTCTTCCTCGTCGGCCTCGATTCCCGCTCTGGTTGCCTCAGCCCTCAGATCCTGCAACCAAGCAGGGACTTCTTCCTCCGACTCGGCCGCGAGTTGGCTCTCTGGGGGTTCCCCCTGCAAGCTACGAAGCCAGTCTGGGGTCTCGTCTTCGCCGGGTTCGGTGGGAGGCGCAGCCTCTTCTGCACTGTCAAACTGCGGCCTGAGCTGACTGAGCCAATCCGGGGTTTCCTCCGAGGGAGCTGGGATCTCCTGGGCAGCCTCATCGGCTGATTCTTCCTCGAACACGACTCTTTCTGCTTCATCCCGAGAGGCCGGAATCTCGCCGGGGGATGGCGTTTCAGGGGTTTGCGCCTGTACCGCCCCTGGCATCTCGCTCAGCCAGTCGGCTGGCTCTTCAGGCAGGACTGCCGGCCCACCCTCGCCTGCCTCAGCCTCCTCCACGTCCTCGGCGGCCCGCTCCTCCGCCAGTTGCTGGAGCCAATCAGGCATGTCCGGCTCGTCAGGCTGTGATGCGACGCGCTCACCCTCCGACGCTCTCTCCTCTCTCTGCAACTTGCTCAGCCAGTCCGGCATCTCCTCCTCCGGACCCGCCTCTGGATGTGCTGGAGAGGGTTCAGATCGTGCAGCAGGGGCGGGCGTTTCTCCTTCAAGCTCCCGCACTTCCTGCTCGAGATGCTCCCGGTCGAGTCGCGGTACTGTGATACTCTCTGGGCCAAGGGGAGAGTGGTCCCGGAAGAGAGATTGGGCTACCAGGTTCTCCGGATCCAGAGCTTGGGCCGCTTCCAGCAACGTTTTGCCTTCCTCTTCCCGATCGCTGCTCACGAGAATCTCGCCGAGAACCAGGTTTGCCTTCAGGCAGTTGGGATACTCCTCGAGTATCTCTTCACATACCTCCATCGCTTCCCGCTTTTGGTTGCTCCACCAGAGGGCGGTTGCCAGTGCAACTTGGAGATCCACCCGCTGGGGATCGTCCTCCAACACGCTTCTGAATTCGTCTATGGCGCGCTGATAGAGCTCCTCCCTGAGGTAGAGCCGGCCTAGAGCGGCGGGAGTGAGCTTCAACTTGGGTGGGGTTCTGCCGTCGCGCTCGGCGTAGAGCCTCTGAAGTTCCTTTCTGATCTCAGCGTTGCCGGGGCTGATCTCGAAGGCTCGCTCCAGTTGCCAAATGGCTTCCTCCAGCGCGCCCTGTTCATCAAAGATGATGCCCAGCCCCACATAGACGACCATGTCTTCCATGTCCGAGCCGAGGACCCTCTTGAAGAGGTTTGCCGCCTCCACGTAGTCGCCCTTCTCGAGGCACGCCTCACCCAGTAGGCGGTAGGCTCTGACGTACTTGGGGTAGTGCCGCAGCATGTGACGGCAGATGGCAATGGCCTGATCGTATGAGTCAGTCCTGATGAGCTCCTTTGCCTGGTCGCAGTACTTACTCAACGTTATCTCAGCCATGGTTCTTCCTCCGCCAACACTCACGGGCCGGGGTTTCACCCAAGAGTATTATGCACTCTTTCGCCGAGGTTGTCAATATGACTCGCGGGCCACTCAAAGGCAACCGGTCATGTTTGGCGTATTGCGCCTCCGTTGCCGACGGAATGTGTCTCTCGGGCCAAAGCATGCGATGTCTACGAGGGCTTCGCAGCAGGAAGTGCGGTTTCAGACAAGACGGAACACTCCCTTGAGGTGTATGAGCAAATCACCGATCGATACACCGGAGTGGGGTGCGGGGCCCAACGAGTCGCGGATTTCGTCCCCCAGCAGAGCTTGTAGAGTCGCCAAGATGGAATTCGACAGGGCTCGCAGGTCATATCCGCCTTCCAGGGTGAAGACGAGGTGGCCGTCGCAGAACTGGTCTGCCATCTCCTTCAGCACTCCTGCCATGTACCCATAGCCAGTCGCTGAGAGCTGCATCATGCCCAATGGGTCTGACCAATGAGCGTCGTATCCCGCGGATACTAGAATCAGTTGGGGTCGATAGCGCTCCGCGAGTGGATAAAGCAACTCATCAAAGATGCTCTCATAGCCCTCGTCGCCCACACCTCCAGGGAGGGGGACATTGGCGGTGAATCCTTCGCCCCGACCCTCACCGATTTCGGACCAGTGTCCCGTTCCTGGATAGAAAGGGTACTGGTGTGTGGAAAAGTACATCACCTCATCGGTGGAGTAGAAGATCTCTTGCGTCCCGTTTCCGTGGTGCAGGTCGAAGTCGGCGATGAGGATGCGCGAGAGCCCCTTATGCTGGAGTGCGTACCGTGCGGCGAGTGCAACGTTGTTGAAGATGCAGAAACCCATACCCCGCCCGGGCAGTGCGTGATGACCAGGCGGGCGTACCAACGCGAAGCCGTTCTCTGCGCTGTCGTCCAAGACTGCATCGACGAGGTTCAACACCCCGCCTGCAGCAAGCAGCGCCACGTCGTAGGAGCGGTCGTTGAGATAGGTGTCGGCATCGAGATTGCCTCCACCTCTGCGGGCAACGTCCATGGCCTGGTCCACGTAGTGTTGGTGATGCACTGCCAGCAGATGCTCGGTGGACAGCGGGGTGGCCTCCAGCTCCACCATTCTCTCCAGCAGACCACTCTCACCGAGCAGTTGCATGGTCTCTTCCAGTCGTTCCCGGCGCTCAACGTGGCCAGTTCGATTGTGCTCCAGGAAGATTGGATCGTAGACATAGGCTGTGGACATGCTCCTCCTTCTTCGGAACCCTCCTCAGCTCGGGCTGCACTCGCAAAGTTGCTGGAACCCAACTACTCGTAGAACGCCTCGTCAACGAGAGCGTGAATCTTGTCCCAATCTGGGTACAGGAGGCTGGGCTCGTCCCCCGGCTGTCTCTGTGACGGATCGAGGGAGGAGCGATCAATCACCACAGATCGGACGGCACCTGGATCTACTTGACTCGCCAGAGCAGCGAGCCGGATGATCGCCGTGGGCGAGAGGTCAGTATAGAATGTGTGGCTCATGGTCTGCAGCAGCTCGGGCAACCGTGGTAGCATCTTCAGGCTCATGAACTTCTTCCCTAGAGCCACCAGTGCTTTCTGCTGTCTGGCCATGCGGTCGAAGTCATCGCTGCCGTGTCTGGAGCGGCAGTATATGAGCAGTGTTTCGGCGTCCATGTGCTGCTGCCCCGCGGGTATGTGAATGGTAATCTCGCCGCCCCGGTCGTCAGGGTACTTGTTGTCCCAGATTTCCTTCTCAACATAGATGTCCACCCCGCCAAGCAGGTCGACGGTCTCTCTGAATCCCTCGAAGTTGATCATCACATATCCGTGCAGAGGTATCCCAAAGTCCTGTTGTATGGTGTCCATCAGCAGGGCTGGCCCGCCGCCCGGATAGTTCTTGGTCTCTCCTAGTACGTGGGCGACGTTGATGCGCTGCTTCCCGTGACCCGGTACCTCAACGTACAGGTCCCGCGGGATGGAGAAGAGCAGAGCCTCGTTCGTGTCGGAGTGCAACGAGGCGATCATCATCGTATCAGTACGGAACGCTCTGTGCTGTACCTGCCATCGTTGGTCCAAGCCGACGAGAAGGATGTTCACCCGAGGATTGCCATGCATCTCCAACTCGTTTGAATGCTCTGCGGATATGGTCTCGAAGCGCGGGCCAACCGCGGGGAGAAGGCCGCTGGCTTCCAGGGGGTGGACCAGGGTGCGGTATATGTCGTAGAAGTAGGGGATCTCGATCAGATCGTAGAAGAGGTAGCCTGAGGCGACGCCCGCGATCGTACAAGCCGTCATAGCTAGTGAGGCCACTACGGCGATGCCAAGGCTACGCCATCCCGTTACTCTGCTTGTTATGTTTCTAATCATCATAATATTCCATTATAACAGTTCCGTACATCATGTCAAGACATGGACTCTCACACGGATCACTCGCTTCCCTCCTCAGCGTGCCCCTTTGCTGAGGAGGCTTGCCCCTGTGGCTCGACGATGCTACTAGGCCTCCCGCGCACCGCTTGCCGGGCAGATCGCGTCTTCTCGTACACACCACTCTACGAACAGTGGCCCCACACCAGCCATGCAACGCTGATGCGGGGCCGTCTTGGACACCGCTTGGTGAGGGTTGCACCGCATTGCTGCGGTCAACCTGCGACCAACACCCGCTAACACATGGCTGGCAAGCGCCAGAGCATTGCCAGCGTGCACGGAGTTGGTGTGTCAGACGCTATGCTGGTACTGCCTCCGTGGCAACCTCCTTCTTACTCTGCCAAATACCCCAGACGAGCATAACCACGAGGACGACCAGCACTATCCATACGGCTGGGCTGCCGGTCGATTGGACTATCAGTGGCGCGGCCAACAAGCTTACCAGGTTCACCACTTTGATCATCGGGTTCAGGGCAGGACCGGCTGTGTCCTTCAGAGGGTCGCCTACAGTGTCACCCTCCACGCCAGCCTTGTGGGCAGGTGATCCCTTGCCCCCGAAATGACCGTCCTCAATGTATTTCTTGGCATTGTCAAGAGCACCGCCGGAGATGGCCATGAACACCGCCATCAGCTGGCCCACGACGATCACGCCGGCGAGGAACGTGCCCAGTGCCTTCACTCCAAAGAGCAGGCCGACAACCAAAGGCAACGCCACGGAAACTACTACGAGGCTGACCAGTTCCTTCTGGGCGGCCGCGGTGGTGATCCCCACCACTTTTTCGTAGTCCGGAGTGGTCGTGCCTTCCATCACGCCAGGGATCTTGAACTGACGGCGTACTTCATTGACCACCAGATTAGCCCCGCGGGCCACCGCTCGCAGCGAGAAGGCGGAGAAGAGGAAGACCAGCGCGCCCCCCAGCAGGAAGCCGATGCTTCCGTCCAGGGTGGACACCGGGATTCCTCGGTCGAGCAGCTCGGTCAGAGGGACGTCGGGGTTAGCCAGCGTCAAGGCGTCAGCCACGAACGAGAAGAACAACGCCGTCGCCGCTACCACCGCGGATGCGATAGCGATCTGCTTGGTGATGGCTTTGGTCGTGTTGCCCACAGAATCAAGCTCGGCAAGCAACTCCTGGGCTTTCTTATTGGCGCCCGCCATCTCACCGATGCCGGCGGCGTTGTCCGCGATAGGGCCATAGGAGTCCATGGCCACGTTGTTTCCTGTGTGGGAGAGCATGCCGATCCCGACCATGGCCACGCCGTACAAGACGTGGATCAGCGAGTCATTGCGGAATACGATCAGGCTGGCGGCGAGAGCCGCGACGATCGCCAGCACGCTCCAGGCGCTGCTTTCCATTCCCAATGCCAACCCGGACAAGACCGTAGTGGCCGTACCGGTTTGAGCGGACTCCGAGATCTCCTGCACAGGTCTCCGCTTGGCGGATGTGAACATCGAAGTCAAAGGATTGAAGACCACGGCAAGTCCGACACCTATGGCGTTCAGGGTAGCCAGCTGCCATTCACCCGCGTAGATGAGCGAGAAGAGGAAAGCGAACACAACGGTGTTGAGCGACGACACCTCGTATGAGCGGAACATGGCTTCCTCAGCATCCTTGGCCCTGAGGAACTTGATGGGGAAATTCTCCCAAATGGGCACTGCCAGGGTCCCAAGGATGGACGAGACGACGCCAATGGCCCGCACGATCAACGGATAGACGATCCAGAAGGTGTCACCCGTCTGGTGGTACAGGAATAGACCCAGGATCAGCGCAGAGACGATGGTCACCTCGTAGCTCTCGAAGATGTCGGCGGCCATCCCAGCGCAGTCACCTACGTTGTCGCCCACTAAGTCGGCCACCACGGCAGCGTTGCGAGGGTCGTCCTCCGGTAGGCCATGCTCCACCTTGCCTACCAGATCGGCACCCACGTCAGCGGCTTTGGTGTAGATTCCCCCGCCGATCCGCATGAAGAGGGCCACGAGCGTGCCGCCGAACCCGAAACCCAAGAGGGCATCGGGGGCTGCCTTGCCGAAGATCATGAAGATCAGCGTACCTCCCAACAGGCCCAGGCCGTCGGTCAGCATCCCAGTGAAGGTACCTGCGCGATAGGCCACCGTCAGAGCGCCGTTGTAGTTGTCCCGGGCGGCCTCGCCAGCCACGCGGATGTTGCCCTCGATGGCCACCCTCATGCCCAGTTGTCCCACCAGGAGCGAGAACGTGGCGCCGGCGACGAAGGCTAGACTTCGCCCAATCCCCATCCATAGGCGAGCGGCGGACTGATCGAAGTTGAACAGTGCCATAGCCTCTTCGCTTGGCTTGACGACATAGACGCTGAAGAACAGCAACACTGCCAGTCCCGCGAGGATGGGGATGATCGTTCTCAACTGCTTGCGAAGATAGGCATTGGCGCCGGTCTTGATGGCGAGCCATACTTTCTGCATGTCCTCGCCGGCCTTCTCTCGCCGGACTGTGTCGCGCCACAGCCAGTATGCGTACAGCAGGCTGATGAACGCCACCCCGATGACTCCGTAGAGCATCGCTGCTTCAAAACTGCTTAGTTCTCCCATGTACGTGTGCCTCCTATCCCTCCTTGTTTTCTCTCTGCTCCGCCGCACGGAACGTCTCTGGGCCCGCAACGCGGGCGCTGCCACAACCTTCGGTATCCTGCCGGCCTCTACGGCGGACACACAACCGCCTATTCTACCAGCCCGCGGACACCAAGTCAAATCGGCCAGCGTGTGTGCCTCGTCCCGGTGCACCATGTGCGAACAGAGGGCGCACTATGCCGAGAGACACTCAGCCACCACCCTATTCTAGTGCTCCTGAGTCAAAAACCGGTCCTATCTTGGTCGTAATTGGGTCCGAATTGGCCAGATTGACGATCACACGGTGGGGGAGTCTGATCATGCACTGGAGCTCGTGAATAGTCGTAGCCCAATGCGGAGGCGTCGCCGCGCAGGGCGCGTTGCGAACTCCGGCACTGCTTTCGGTGGCTGGCACACATGCGTTGCTAGAGCGGGTTTGTTGATGCTATAATGGCTTTGATCCAGGTTACGAAAGGGGGCCGTCATTGTGACCAGGGAGACCTTCGACGAACAGCTGAAGGCGCTGGAGCAGGATGTGTTGGACATGGGTAGAATGGTTGACAGGGCGATCGACCTGAGCATCGATGCCCTGGCGAGCCGAGATATTGAACTCTCTCGCCGTGTGATCAAGGAGGATGAGATCATCAACCAGGCCCAGCATGACATCGAGGAGCAGTGCTTGGTGCTAATTGCGACACAGCAGCCGCTGGCGAGCGATCTTCGCGTTATCTTCGCCATCGCCAGTATAGCCACGGAACTTGAAAGGATGGCAGACCACGCCAAGGGCGTCGGTCAGATCGGAGTGATGATGGGCCCTCGTCAACCCCTCAAGCCGCTGGTGGACATACCCCGCATGGCTAAGAAGGGGCGCTGGCTCCTTGAACAGGAATTGGCAGCTTTTGTGAATCGCGATGTCGACTTGGCCAGAAGCCTCGGCGGCGAGGATGATGAGGTGGACAGGCTCTACGACCAGGTGTTCCGGGAACTGCTGATCTTCATGATGGACGACCCCAGGACAATCACCAGGGCAACATACCTTCTCTGGGTAGCGCACAATCTGGAGCGAATTGCTGACCGGGCTATCAACATCGGGGAGCGGGTCGTGTTCTTGGTCGAGGGCGAGGTCGAGGAGCACAATGCCTAGAGACGAGGTAGAGACCAGCATAGATGCGACCGAGGCTATCCGGCAGTTGAAGTGGTTGGAGGAGGAGCGTCGGCGGGACAAGGCGCTTCTGACCGAACTTCGGAAAAGGCAAGATCAAGTTGACGGTCAACTGGTCCACATAGACGAGGCGCTTGAGAGACTGGACGGAAGACTCGCCCGAAGCGATGAGCAGTTGGCTCGCAGTGCTCGATTCGAAAAGGCGCTACAGCAGTTCAAAGACGAGATCCTTTTGCAGTTGCGCGGGTCTGAAGAACGTCTGGACAAAGATGGTGAGGCCAGGGACAGACGGCTTGGGGAGGAAAGGCAGACGCGATCAGCAGCTCTGGCAAGACTGGAGCAGCGAATCGAGGAGGCCTTCAAATTTGAGGAAGGTCTGAAGTCTCAGCGAATCGAGATACAACGACTGGTCAAGAGCACATCGACCCTGCAACTCCAGATCGACGAGGCGGTCAGGGAGGCGAAGGCACGGCAAGATACGTTGCTAGTGTTGAAGGAGCAGATTGGGAAGTGCGAGAAGGCGATCGCTGAAGTTTCCCAGAAAAGCGACGAGGAGGCAGTGCGCTCGGAGACTCTCAGCGAGAGCGTGAGATTGGTCCAGGCCCGGATCGAGAGAGAGACTGAGCGAACAGCAGAGTTGCAGACCCTTGTCGAAGGACTGAGGCAAGAGCAGTCTGAGTTCGTCGAGGGTTTGCGGAAGGTAGACGACCGGGGCAAGAAGCAGATCTCTGCCTGGACTAGGGAGATGGGTGTCTGGCGCCAAGAGGCGGAGAGCGCCCGGGAGCAGGTCGCTCTCGGGGCAAAACAGATCCGGAATGGAGAGAAGGTCCTCGCTGCCCTGGACGCACTGAAGATCCAGTTGGAGAAGGACCGGGACTCCCTCCAGCACATGGAGCGTACCGCAGAGGAGCGGCAGAGGCAACAGCTCGAAGAATGGCGCAAGGAGAACGAGCTTCTGTGGTTGAGGAACGAGGAACGGTGGGCGCAGCTCGCCGATGAGAACGCCAAACGCGATGACCATATTGCGACGTTGTGGGAGACCCGGCTGGTTCACCTCCGCCGCGAGGCGGCGGATATGGAGAAGTTGATCAAGAACCTGGAAAAGCGCCTGCTGCGACCCAACAGGTAGACAGTATGACGCAGCGGATTAGGACCATCGGAACTGCGGGCCACGTTGACCACGGCAAGTCCGCTCTCGTGAAGGCTCTGACTGGGATCGATCCTGACCGGCTCAAAGAAGAGAAGGAGCGGGAGATGACCATCGATCTGGGCTTTGCCTGGTTGACTCTCCCCAGTGGCGCCGTGGTGAGCATCGTGGATGTGCCCGGGCATGAAAGCTTCATCAAGAACATGCTGGCCGGCATTGGAGGTATCGACGCTGCGCTGATGGTGGTCGCGGCGGATGAAGGCGTCATGCCGCAGACCAGGGAACATCTGGACATCTTGGATCTTCTGGAACTCCAGTACGGGATAGTCGCCCTTACCAAGACCGACCTTGCAGAAGATGAAGAGTGGTTGGAGTTGGTCGCTGAAGAGGTGAGGGAGTTGCTCAAGGATACCTCACTGTCTGGGGCGGACATCGTACCCGTCTCGGCCTTAGACGGGCACGGATTGTCTGATCTGATCGGCAAGCTGGACCTCCTTCTGGACAGAGTACCTCCTAAGCGCGACCTGGGAAAGCCGCGCCTTCCCGTGGATAGAGTGTTTATCATGCCAGGCTTTGGCACTGTGGCTACCGGGACGCTTGTCGATGGGAGCCTGGAGGTGGGTCAGGAGATTGAGGTTCTACCATCCAGGGTGAGAGCGCGCGTCCGAGGGCTCCAGACCCACAAACAGAAGCTGGAGGTCACCGTTCCGGGAGGCCGTGTCGCGGTTAATCTGGGCGGAGTAAGCAGTGACCAGTTGCAGCGGGGCGAGGTATTGACGCTGCCTGGGCAGATGCAGACTAGCCGGCTGTTGGATACGCGGCTTCGCTTGCTGGACGGAGCTCCCAGGCCTCTCAAGCACGATGACCGAGTCGAGTTCTATAGCGGGGCGGCGCAGATTGCGGCTCATGCTCGCCTTCTTCATGACGAGCAGATACATCCTGGTGGGGAGGGCTGGGTCCAGTTTCGCCTTGCCGCGCCTACCGCTGTGGCGCGAGGGGATCGTTTCGTCATCCGTCAGCCTTCTCCCAGCGTAACCATCGGCGGCGGAATGGTGATCGATCCCGTTCCACAGCGTCGCCACCGCCGGTTTCGAGCGCCAGTGATACAGCGGCTGGAGGCTCTCTCTCGCGGGAGCCCCGAGGATATTCTCTTACAGGAACTGGAGGGTGGGCGCCCTCGGCTCGTGGACCAACTGCTGGCCGCGAGTGGCCTGGCTGAGGGTGAGGCCAACGAGGCGCTAACGCAGCTCCTGAGCGGATCGCAAGCCCTAGCCCTAGGTCCAGACCGCTCTTCGACGTCGGATGTCTTCGCGCCGGACTCCTATGTGGTCTCTGCGGCGGGCTACGAGGGACTGCTTCGGCAGGCACGAGGTGCTCTCGAGGAGTATCACGGGCGTTTTCCACTACGTGCGGGGATGCCTCGGGAAGAGTTAAAAAGCCGGCTGAAGTTACCCACGAAGGTGCTCAACGCCTTTCTGGCCCATGCCAGTGTTCAGAATAGTCTCGCCGAGGACGGGGCGTCTGTACGACTGCCCGAGCACGAGATCAAGTTCACTGTGGAGCAGCGACGCCGCATAGATGAGTTGTTGGCGAGATTCGCCGAGAATCCGTATGCTACTCCGTCCGTGTCGGAGTGCGAGGCCGCAGTGGGGACAGAGTTGTTGAACCTCTTGGTGGACGAGGGCCGTCTGGTGCGCGTTAGTGGGAATGTTCTCTTCTTGCGCGGGACCTACGAAGAGATGATGGAACGCGTGGTGGCATACATCAAGGCGGAGGGGAGCATCACGGTGGCGGAGGTCAGGGACATGTTCCAGGCCAGCCGCAAGTACGCTCTCGCTCTGATGGAGCATCTGGACGAACAGCGCATCACCAAGAGGGTAGCCGATGCGAGAGTGTTGCGTTGAGCGCAACCTATGCCGTTAAAACTAGGCTTGCTTGGTCAGCAGATAGCGGAATTGGCGCGGGCCGCTGTCGAGGAAGACCGGCAGGTTTCGCTGGAGTTGGCGCGGCGGGTATTGAACTCCGTCGATCCGGATGAGCTGCGGGCCAAGTTGAAGCAGCGGCATGTGCGGCTTCCATGGCTGGTGGCCGCGCCCGGCGCCAGCGTTGCTGGCTCGTACGCTCCAGCCCGCTGCCCAGCCAACTACCACGTCGTCGCGGCGGACGGTTCCTCCGTAGCTCCTGACAGGCACAGCCCCGTCCGGTTCTATATCATCAACGCCGGGTACGCGATCCTCAGGTACGGCGAACATCCCTCTGCGATCCTTGACTCCTCGCCGCAGCTCTACTTCCGTGACGAGGATTTGTACCTGGACCCGCTGCTGCGACGAGCACCAATAGAGGGCTCGCGCTTGAGCGCCAAGATGTGCCTGGTAGAGATGCAGACACTGTGGGAGGCGAGCGGTCGGGTCCACGGAACTTCCCTGGTGGCTCTCCGAGATGGATCACTCATCACCTGGGGGCTCCAGAACGAAGATCCTGCGTTCGTGCAGCAGCAATTCCTCGGGAGGTTCCTAGGCTACCTTGACAGCCTCCAGGCGCAAGCCATCCCAGTGGTGAGCTATGTCAGTTACCCAGGTTCTCGCGATGTGGTCAATTCACTCCGGGTCTGGCTCTGCCGTCGCGACGCGATGGATTGCGATGATTGCCTGCCCACCGAAGCTGCGGGTATCTGTAGGGCGATGGCTGGGTTCACGGACCGAGAGCTCTTCGGAATGCTTGGTGTGGGTGAGCGGTCCGACGTCTTCGAGAGCAGGTCCGCCATCCTGGAGCAGTACGGGGCTCATCGTATCCACTTCTTCTACATGAACGTGGGAGGGGAAGTGGTGCGTCTGGAAGCTCCGCGGTGGGTGACCGAGGACCCTGAGATGCTGAGTCTGTCGCAGGCTCTGATCTACGATCAGTGCCTCAGGAGTGCGATGCATCCCCCTTATCCTCCCTCGCTGCAGGAGGCTCACGAGCAGGCCATTATCTCTAGTGCCGACCGGCGGGTGATCGACGTGATTGTGCAGAGAGCGTTGGCGGAAAAGGGATTCGTCTATACAGAGTCCGCCAAGGCCCAAAGCAAGAGAAGGCGAGCTGTATGAGGTTCGGAGAGATTATCGAGAGCACCAGTACCCAGTTTGTGGCCGAAAGTCTGGAGCTGGGGTGGCCCCCGGCTTTGGGGGGCCTGGTCAAGGTTGGCATCTCGGACGAGAGCGATCTGTACGGAGTGGTGTGCTTCAGCGAGACGGCGAGCCTCGACCCTGGGCGGCGGGCAGTCCGCAGGAGCAGCGACGAGGTTCTAGACCTCCAAGTGTACCGGGAGAACCCGCAGTTGGAGCATGTCCTTCGCACGGAGTTCACCTCTCTCTGTGTGGGTGTGGTGGCAGGAGAAGCGGTCTTCCAGGGTCTGTCCTCGCGGCCAGCTCCACTCCACTATTCCGTCAGCGGCTGCAGCCCAGAGGAAACGACCCGCTTCACAGATGATCTCTACTACTTCCGTCTCCTGCTGGGGGGATCAGTCCTGGTGACTGCAGAGCAATTGCTGGCAAGCCACGTTCGGGAGATGTACCAAACGAGGGGCGCTGACGAGGAGTGGCTGCGGGGAGCAGCGCAGGAGATAGCCCGTCTCCTCAAGCAGGATTATGATCAACTGATGGGCATTCTTCATGGCATCGAACGGGGAACCCGGCTTCGATCGAGAGGAGAATCCAGGGAATGAAGGGCAGTCGTCTGGGCGTGGTCACCGATGGCACCTTCAACACCGGCCTGGTGGTAAGGTTGGATGCGCAGTGCTCGACAGAGGATTTGCGCATCGGCGAGTTGGTCGTGGTCGAGGGGCAAGCGAACCGCTATTTCGCGATGATCTCCGACATGAAGCTTCAAGCCACGGATCCCCGGCTTCTGGCCTCGCCTCCC
>Ga0180438_10002891_pt1 | contig 26971 bp, 14 predicted proteins | sample SS_ome_12_FD_132455 | JGI IMG/M metagenome (GOLD analysis project Ga0180438, IMG submission 132455) | Hypersaline lake sediment archaeal communities from the Salton Sea, California, USA - SS_3_D_2 metaG | ecosystem: Environmental > Aquatic > Non-marine Saline and Alkaline > Hypersaline >... | reverse complement strand
GTCTTGCAGGAGACCTTTGAGCACGGCCGGATCGCCGAAATGTTCCCGCACGAGTATGAACGCGTCCTCCTCGGTCAGCGGTTCCTCTCCGGTGAGGTAGGCATGCAGCTTATCCTCCATATGCCCGTACAGCTCTTCCTGTATCTCCGGGTCGAGATCGTGGGCTACCAAGATCTTGCGGCATAATGCTCGCATTTGATCCTGCGTATTCGAGCTCAACGGGTCAGCCATCGGCCACCTCCGACAACCGCGCTATCATCTGGTGAAACTCGCCCCACTGGCGGCTACGTTCCGCGAGCGCATCCCTGCCTTTCGCCGTGATGTAGTAATACTTCCGCCGCCGACCCGTTTCGGCGTGCTGCCATTGCGTGCGGACGAGCCGCTGCTTCTCCAGCTTGTGCAACACAGGGTACACCGTGCCTTCCTGCCACGTGAACAGACCGTCCGCCTCCTCGTTCAGCCGTTTGATGATCTGGTAACCGTAACTGGGTTCCTGCGCCAACACCGAGAGGGCCAGCACTCCCGTGCTCGCACCGACGAGTTCTTTGTTGAACTTCATAGCCCCTCCTTTGTTAGTACAGGCACATTATACCAAGAAGTTCGAGGTATGTCAAGCACTTTTTTCACAGATCCTGAGACCTACCCCTTCCCACCACGAAGGACACGAAGAAACGGCAGAATTGGACAGGTTTTACAGGATACACAAGATGGGAATTGAATCCCGTCCATCCTGTTAATCCTGTCTAAGGTTTTTGAGGTTCTCTCGTCCGTGCATGGGCAAGCCAGAGGAGCGCGATGATCCCGGCGATGACGTTCGCGAGGCTGATCCCGGCGAAAAGACCTCTCAGTCCGAACAGTTGCCCGCCAAAGTACGCCAACGGTATGTACAACACGAACATTCGGATGAGACTGAGCGATGCCGCCGCCAAAGGTCTGTTGACCGCGTTGAACGATGCGCTCACCAGAAGGCTGATACCCTGCAATCCATACCCGACCGGTACGATCCACAGGTAGTTGATAATACCGTCCACCACGTCGGGATCTTGACTGAAAAGACGCGCGATCGGCGCTGCGATCAGGAGAAACACTATGACGCACAGCAGTCCCCACCAGAAAGTAAACCGGTTGCTGTACGTCTGGGCGAGGTGGACACGGTCGAACTTGCCGGCACCCCAGTTCTGGCCGATAAACGGTATCAACGAAGCGCCCAACGCCAGGATCACCATCAGCGCGAACGATTCGACACGCGTTCCCGCGCCGACCGCTGCTACGGCGGCCGTGCCGAACTGAGCGACCATCCGTACTATCACGCCCATGGACAACGGTATCAGGACGTTTGTCGCTGCGGACGGAACGCTTATATAGAGCACCTTCTTCCACGAATCGCGCACGTTATGTATGGCGCGCAGCGAAAAGTCCACCATCTTCTCCCGGAAATGGAGTATTGACAGCGAGAGCACCAGCGTTGTAGCGCGTCCGAAAACCGTAGCCAACGCCGCGCCGGCAAGCTCAAGCCTGGGAAAACCCGCCAGCCCGAAAATCAGCAGCGGATCGAGTACGACGTTGATACCGGCGGCGGTCATCATAATCAGGCTGGGAGTTTTTGTGTCGCCGGAGGCCCTGATGGCGTTGTTCCCGACCATCGGGACCGTCACGAACACCATCCCGACGTACCAGATCCTCATGTACTCTCTGATGAGCGGTAGTATGTCCGGTGTGGCGCCGAGCAGCGTGAACAGCGGGTTTATCGTGACGAGTCCAACGGTCACTAGGAAGGCCACGAGACAGAACGCCAGCAGCAGGCTGTGCGTGGTGAGCATCTGGACTTTGTGGTGGTCCCCTTCACCTATGGCACGCGATACCACCGACGAGGTGCCGATCCCCAGGCCCAGCGCTATCGAATGGATCAGCATCACCACGGGGAACGTGAAACTCATGGCCGCCAACTCTTTCGTGCCCAGCCGGGCCACAAAATAGGTGTCGGCCAGGTTGAAGGCCACCATGGCGAAAATGCCCATCACCATCGGGATCGTCAAGAAAAGGAGTTTCCGCCCTACTGGACCTTCCGTGAGTTTGGCTTTTCGTTCCACGTATCCTCCGTTACCGTCAACCTCTCAGTGAAAGCGCGCGGGCGCTACTGCAAATCAAGTGTCATCTGGCCGTCGGTGCGGGCGATCTTCTTGAGTTGGGGATAAACGTCGACGAGACTGTCCGGAATGTCGAACGTACCGCCCGTAAGCTTGCTTAGAATCTGAAACGCGTTCACCACCGCCTGGCCGCGATAGTGGTTGTTAGTGATCACGTACACCTCGTCAGCTATCTTGCGGATCCGTTGGATCTTCTCGATCCACGGGTCGAGTTCCTTCTCGCTGTAAAGATAATCGTATCGAGCATCCCTGCCCGCATCCTCTTTGAACCAGTTGGCGTAGTTCTGCCCGTGAAGGCGCACGTATCCGACCCGTGCCGTAACCTGCGCGGTCGGTTTCAACGACCCGCGGAACACCGGTTGGTCGATGTTGCAGAAAGCCACCCTCTTCTCGGCGAGGTGTTCGTACATCTCGGGCACGTTCCACGACGCGTGACGTATCTCGAGCGCCAACGGATACTCCGCGAAGCTGTCAAAGAGGTCCGCCAACCACGAGCGGTTCTCATCGGTGTTCTTGAACGACCAGGGAAACTGGACGAGCAGCGCGCCGAGTTTGCCCGCACGGACAAGCGGGTCGATACCGCTCTTGAACAGCTTCTCCTCGTCCGCGCCCGGCCAGGTGTCGCGCTCGTGCGTGTACCGCTTCCACAGCTTCACCGTGAACCGGAACCTATCGTTCGGTTCGGCCCTTGTCAGCCAGTTACGGCAGTATCCCGCCTGCGGCGGCCGGTAGAAAGTCGAGTTTATCTCAACGGTATCGAACATTCGCGAGATGAGGTCGAGCGGGTGCGTCCCGCGCGGCATCGTGCGCGGGTACACTATGCCTTTCCAGTCGTCGTAAGACCAACCGGCAGTGCCGACCCTTACGGTCCCCAATTCTTCTGGCATAACAACACCTCTTGCCTGGTCCCGAGCCCCAAATCCGGTTTGACAGGGCCCCGTTTGCAGGGTAAAATTTAGGTGAGGGGGCCTGGTTTAACGGATTTTACCAGTCCCCCTGTTTGTTTCGCAACCCAAAGGAGCTTCTCGTGCATCATAGGTCATATAGCAGGGTGTCTTTCTTCTTTTTGGCGGTTGCCATTATGGCACCGTGCCCCATCGCCCACGCGCGGGATGCGAGCTATTATAACACACAGGGACTTGAGCTTTACAGAGCCGGCGATTACGCCGCCGCGGTCAAAGAGTTCAATCGGGCATACTCGATCGAACCTGACAATGAGGCGATCCGGTCCAACCTGGCCAATGCGCATCTCGCCGCAGCGAAAGAGTTTGTAGAAGCAAACGATCTCGATGCCGCGATATCCGAACTGAGCGCCGCGCTCGACCTCAGGGACGACGATCCGACCCTGTACGTGTACACCGCCTCGCTATGCCTTTCGACCGGGGACCTCCCCTCGGCAGAAGACAGGTTGCTGTCAGCGCTTGCTATCGATCCGGAACATAAGGACGCGCACGTGCTCCTCGGCGAGGTTTACTATCGTCGCGGTTCTCTCCCGGAGGCGATCGAGCAATGGAAATGGGTGCATGACCTCGACCCATCGGATGAGCAGGTGAGCGAGCTTCTCGCAAAGGCCGAGCGCGAGCTCGAGGTCGAGAAACATTTTGTGACCGAGTACAATCGGCGACATTTCATCATCAACCGCGACCGGGCCAATTTCGAGAAAGAATCGCGCACGATACTCGACATTCTCGAACGGGCTTACTACGATATCGGCCGGGATCTCCAACACTTTCCGCGCAATCCGGTCCAGGTACTTCTGTACTCGACCGAACAGTTCTCGATAGCCACGCTCGCCAACTGTCACGTTGCCGGCCTTTACGACGGTAAGATCCGCGTCCCTCTGAATCCGGAAGGTTTTGATGAAGACAAGCTCAAGCAGGTGCTTCGACACGAGTACACCCACGTGATCGTCAGAGAGTTGACCGGCGACAAAACGCCGTTCTGGTTAAACGAGGGTCTGGCGCAGTACGAATCTGAGCTGCTGGACGAGAACAAGCGCCGGATCTTGGAAAACGCACTGAAAAACCGCGAGCTGATACCGCTCGAGGACCTGGACAAAGCGCAGATCGACCTCGAGGGCGACCCCGGCCGCCTCCATCTTGCCTACCTGGAAGGCTTCGCGACGGTGTCCTACCTCAGACGGCGGTTCACGCGGCACCGTCTGTTCAGTTTCATGGACCTGTTGGGACAGGGATGCGATACCGAGACAGCGCTCCAACAGATCTACCGCCGCAGCTACAAACAGCTTCACCGCGACGTCTTCAGCGAATACAGGTAACCCGCCGGAAATCCGTCCAGATGGGCGAGACGCCCGCGCTACTGCAGGCGTGTGCAGCCACAAGTGGCCTGCAAAGATGCCTCGTGACTTCAGGACGGCGCCTTCGAAGCATACTCTTTTGCAAGAGACAATCGCGAAATTCCCTCTTGACGGAAAGACCGGTTTGCCGTACAATTCTGAATACCTACAGAGCGGGTTTCAATTGTTGCGGGTGGCATCTCCAAAAGGGGGGAAAGGAGACGAACCATGCAATACCATATCACCACTCCCAAATCTCTCGCGCGATTGCCAGTAATTCTCGTGGTTCTGTTTGTGGCCGCATCGTTTTTGACAGGCATTATGCCTCAGGAGGCGCATGCCGTTCGCGAAGTTCCTGGACTTTCGCGGGGCAAGTCTGCGCAGCCGAGCGCTGCCGGTGTTTCGAGAGAATTGAACATGGGGGTTCCGAACAAGCTCTCGTCGAGCCCGGCCTGGAAGAAGTTCAAGCAATCGACATCCGGTTCGTGGGATGTTGTCTGGAACAAGCACAGCCGGACCGCGCACAAAGTGTGGGGCGGACCACTGCGTCTCGTCGAGCCGAGCAAGCTGGCTCTTGGCGAAGATCTCGCCAAGAGCACGCTCGAGCGCGCCACGCGCGCTTTCGTGGATTCCAATCCCGGCCTTTTCGGCGCGTCCAGCGAGGACTTGAGGCTGGTCAAGACGGCGAAACGCGGTCGGATCTGGTACGTGTTATACCAGCAATACTACGACGATCTTCTCATACACAATAGCAAGGTCCGTTTTCAGATTGGCGACAACGGCAACCTTGCCCTGTTCGGAGCGGACGCGTACAGCCGAGTGGTCCTTCCCGGAAAACCGACGATATCGGCTATAGACGCGATCAAGATCGCCCGCGAAGATGCCGGTTTTGTGCTCGCCACTGACAGCTCGACACCGCCGGAGACGGTTGTGTACCCGGTCGAACGTCAGTCGACCGTGGTGTTCAGACGCGCGTGGCGGCTCAAGGTCAGAACGCATTCGCCGGATGCCCGCTGGGTGTACTTCATAGACGATATCACCGGCAAAGTACTTGAGAAGTACAACGAGATCAGGTACGCGACCATATCGGGCACCGTATCGGGCGACATCCACCCCGAGTATGAGGGCGACACCGAGGAGTCGCACCCATTTCCCGACGAACAGGTGCGGGTTGGGTATGGAGTCGTGCACGCGTTCAACCTCAATTCGAATCCAGGTTGGACGGCCTCCGGCGGGTGGCAGTTCGGCGTACCCCAGGGTCTAGGCGGTGACGCAGGCTACGGGCTGAACCCCGACCCGACAAGCGGCTATACCGGCTCGAACGTATACGGGTACAACTTGAACGGCAACTATCCGGACACTCTGGACTCGACGACGGAGTACCTGACAACGACGGCTATTAACTGCAGCGCCATCACGGACACTCACCTCCGATTCCGGCGGTGGCTAGGTGTTGAAAGCCTGTTCTTATCGGCAGCGACAGTCGAGGTCTCGAACAACGGTACCGACTGGCAGATGATCTGGGGACACCACGATCCGACTACGAATGACGGTTCCTGGCTCCTCAAGACATACGACATATCCGACGTGGCGGACGGCCAGTCGACCGTCTACGTGCGCTGGGGAATGGGACCCGTGTTGGTCCTGGAGGATTGGTTCCCCGCACGGTGCGGCTGGAACATTGACGATATCGAGATTGTCGGGCTGACAGGTGACGGCGGTTCGGACACAACCGACGCTGTCGGTGACTACTCGGTCACGGTGCCCGGCGGCACTTACGCACTCGAGTCAGGGCTCGCCGGTACTTACGCCGCGGTGATGAACGAGAGCGGCAGCGACGCTTTGTTCCAGACAACCACCCTTGCCGACTCGACGGTAGACTGCACCTGGAACGACTCGAGCAGTATACCCTCCGAACGCAACCTGTACTACCACACGCAGATCGTGCACGACTTCATAACGACTCTCGACCCCGCGTTCACAGACCTCGACTACTCGATGCCGGTAACGGCGGAAATGTCCGACGGGATGATGGCTGGAAATGCGTACTGGGACGGTGTAGGCATGAACTTCGGAGCCGGCGTCGCGGGATGGACCGGCAACTTTGGACTGTTCGCCGACGTCGTCTACCATGAATATGGCCACGGCATAACTCAAAACGTCTACGACCCTCTCGCGCCGACCGGTGCAATGCACGAAGGTTTTTCGGACTACACCGCGTGCACCATCACGAACGAGCCGGACATCGGTGAGAACGGTCTCGTCGTCGGCGAATCGTATTTAAGGACGTTGGACAACACGCTACGTACCCCGGACGATCTTACCGGCGAATCACACGATGACGGCCGTATCATCGGCGGCGCTCTATGGGATCTCCGTCAGGCTGTTGGCGCCGCGATCGCCGACGATCTGTGGCATTCCGCTCGTTACGGAAGCGGTCTGACGTTCGAGGACTACCTGACGGACGTGCTTGTCGCGGACGATGACGATGCGGATCTGTCGAACGGGACACCTCATTTCGTCGAGATCCATACCGCATTCGGTAACAATCACGGTATAGGACCTGGGTACGGCCTGTTCGTGGAGGACATCGACATCGACGATTCCTCGGGTGACGGCGACGGCGTGGTCGATGCCGGCGAGAACATTGCCCTGACAATAACGCTCGTCGCACACAATGTCGACACGACCGGCATCTCGGCGACCTTGAGCACGACGAGTCCGGATGCGACCGTCACGCAAAGCTACTCGACCTTCCCCGACGCATTAGAGGACGAAACAACTGTCTGTGATACGACATACGCGTTCACTGCGTCGGGTGCGGTCAGCGGGATCGAAACGGTCGTTTTCGACCTGGCAATAACGGCTAACGCCGGCGCGATCACCGTGCCCGAAAAGTTCAGTCTGGTGATTGTCGGGAACGTGCCGGTGCTTGCGATCGGCTCGTCGGCAGGCGGGGTGATAAGCGGTACCGGCGAGATCGATTACTACATGTTCTACGCTGGCTCCGGGCAGGTGGTCACCGCCGACATAGATGCTTGGGATAGCGGGTCGTTTCTCGATTCGGTTCTGACACTTTACGACTCGGACGGCACCTCTGAGCTCGCGTACAACGACGACGCAAGCTTCCTGTCGTTCGACAGCACCATACAGAGTTTCCTGATTCCGCACAGCGGTTGGTTCTTCCTCAGTGTCGAGGACTACTGGAGCGGCGGCGGGTCCAACTACTTCTACACCATCGCGCTCACGGAGGTCGAAACGCCCAGAGCTAGCATAGACGTCACTTCGCTGGCGTTCACTCCGGCTGCGTCCGGCACGCAGACGAAGCGTATACGTATCACCAATCTCGGTTACAGGTCGGTGCGGATCATTGCATGTGACAGGTCGACGGATTCGCCCGGTTGGATCTCGCCCGAGAGCTCGGCATCGCCGTGGAGCACGGTCATCGTAGATGCGCCTACGGACAGTCCGACCGGAGTGAAAGAGCTCGAATTAGTCGAAGCATACAAGACTGCCGGTTCCGTGGAAGTCATGCTGAGGTTCTCAGAGAGTATTACTGGCGCCACTTTCGGCGGGTATCTGGGGCTCGACCTCGACCAGAATCCGCTGACCGGGTTGCCGCCACTCTACGGTCCATGGGAACAGGACGTCGGCTGCGAGGTGGACGTTCTGCTCCTCATGTTGTCGGATTCCGCAGGCGCCTGGGGGACATGGGCGGATAGCAACGACACAGCCTTCTCGTCGACCGTCACGGTCACGGGTAGCACATTGCGCTTTTCGATGCCGCTTTCGGCGCTCGGGGACGATGGGAATATGGATGTTGCTGTTTCTGTGTACGACAACCCGTATCTGCCGGACTTCTTCGACTACGCACCGGATGTGGGTCACGGTACGATTGGAACCCACGCGGACGATGCGCCGGCTCTCGACGTCCAGCCCGGTTATGTCCTGATCCCCATGCTGGACGAGGCCATGATCGAGGTAACCGCCGATGCCGTTGCGTTTACGGCCGCCGAGGACTCAGGCACTGTTGTCCTGTACACGAACATGGCCGGCAGGAGCCGTATAGAGATCCCCACGACAATTGACGAACAGCCGGACACGGACGCCGACGGGCTGCCTGACGCCTGGGAAATGGATGAGTTCGGCCACCTCGGCGAATCCGCCGGGGGCGATCCCGACGGCGACGGGCTCACAAACCTCGAAGAGTACTCAGCAGGAACCGACCCTCAGGATGCGGACTCCGACGATGACGGCCTCGAAGATGACGCCGAATGGATCGACCTGAACGATATGAACGACGGTATACAGAATCCGTTCGACCCGAACGATCAGGATTCAACCGGCAACGACTGGTCAACTGATCCCAACGGCGTGCCGGACGGCGACGACGATTTTGACGGCGACGGAGTCTCGAACTCCCAGGAGATCGACGAGGGAACCAGCCCGGTGATCGGCATAGTGCCGGCATGGTCGCTGGTCACCAGTGCTATACTCGCCCTGGTACTCATCGGTTGCCTGGCAGCGCGTGAGGTAAAAGGACGGCGGAAGCGCTTGCTAGGTGCCTCCTGAGATTACACGACGCCTGTAGTGGTCCGCTAATACACCTTCTGTGCGTCTAAGAAACGCCGAGGAGTCGTCCTACCCCGCGTCCGGCCAGCCTACAGAGTCCACCCTCTGCGGTACTCGCGTTGGATGTACTTGTTGGCGTCGGGGACGTTGGTGATCCGCATGTTCTGGGCGTCCCAGTTGATCTTCTCGCCGGCGCGCAGTGCAACGTTGCCGAGTGAGACCATCTCTGTGAGCGCCGCGGCATAATCGAAGTTCGAGCAGGCCGCCGGCCCACCTTTGCACGCCCGTACCCAATCCTGATGGTGGTTATTACCTGGTACCCTCGGGATCACCTCGCGCGGGAACCTGTATCCTTCCATCTTCGACGCCGGCAGGAGCCTCGGATTGCCACCGTATTCGCCGGCGCAAGCCATCCCTTTGGTGCCTATAAGCAGCGAGCCGTTGCCGCCGTCACCGATCTTCTCGTCCGCCGGAATCCCCTCCGGACGTCGAGGGAGCTTGCCGCCGTCGTACCAGAACACGGTTACCGGGCACATGTCGCCGCGCCGCGGGAACTCGTACTTGATGATGGAGGCCTTGGGACCGGTCTCCTCGTTGCCGCCAACCACTTCCCACGGTTCGACGCTCGTCGGTCTGGTCAGCTTCAGCGACCAGAACAGCGCGTCCATTATGTGGCAGCCCATATCGCCTAGTGCGCCGCAGCCGAAATCCCACCAGCCACGCCAGTTGAACGGCAGGTACGCAGGATGATAGGGACGCTTCGGCGCCGGGCCCAGCCACACATCCCAGTCAAGTTCCTTCGGGATCTTAGGTCTGTCCGTTGGACGGTCTATATCCTGCGGCCAGACCGGTCTGTTGGTCCATATGTGAACCGTCTTGACGTCGCCGAGCTCGCCGGACCAGACCATCTCGCAAAGCTTGCGGGCGCCTTCGCCGGAATGGCCCTGGTTGCCCATCTGAGAGGCGACCTTGTACTGTCTGGCAGCCTGGGCAAGTACACGAGCTTCGTACACCGAGTGCGTCAACGGCTTCTCGACGTAGACGTGCATACCCAGCTGCATCGCCGCCATGGCCGCTACTGCGTGCGTATGGTCCGGCGTCGCTATGACGACCGCGTCGATATCCTTCTCCTTGTCGAACATCCGGCGGAAGTCTTTATACTTCCTGGCATTGGGCCAGCGTCTGAACGACTTGGCCGCCCGTCTCCAATCCGGATCGCACAGGGCGACGATGTTCTCGGTGCGGACCCCGCCCAGATCGCCTTCAGCGCGACCGCCGGCACCGATGCCGGCAACGTTGAGCTTCTCGTTGGCCGACACGCGCTTCGGGCCATGCACCACAGGCGTCGAAGCTGTGGCGCACCCGGCCGCCGCTACGGCAGTGCCCGCAAGGAACGTACGACGTGTAATTTTGTTTTTGTTCATGGTGTCACCTTCCTAATTCTTGTCCGCGTACAAACTAGAACCACTTTGATTCACACCCCCATTGTTTTTGAAAACTGATGGATGACCCTCACCGTCCGCTAAGATACATCTCAATCGAACCGGTTGTCAAGAACTTTCTGGCGAGCGCCTCATTTGCGGCGGCGAACTATTAGAAAAAGGGTACAGACACGTCTCCGGCCTCGCTGCGCTTGTGTCAGTCTCCATTTTCTTTCGTGCTCACAAGCTCCACCCCGGACGGTACTCGCGTCGGATATACTTGTCGGCTTCTGGGACGTTCGTGACTTTCATGTCGTCAGCGTCCCAGTAAATCTTTTCCCTGGCGCGCAGCGCGACGTTGCCCAGCAAAATCATCTCTGTTAGAGCCGCCGCGTAGCCGAAGTCCGAGCACGCCCGTTCATTACGTTTGCATGCCCGAACCCAATCCTCGTGGATCGTGCATTCCGTCCTCGGAATAGCCTCGTGCGGGAACCTGTATCCGTCCATCTTCGAATCGGGCAGCAGCCGTGTGCCGATACCGTAACAGCCGGTGGTAAGTATTCCCTTGTCGCCGATGAACAACGAACCGTTACCGCCGTCGCCGAGCTCGACGTTCGCGCCGATGCCCGCCGGGCGCGGCGGCAGCTTGCCGGCGTCATACCAGAACAGGGTCACCGGGCACATATCGCGCCGCCGTGGGAATTCGTACCTGATCACGGAGGCTCTCGGCGCGGTCTCCTCGCTGCCCTCCAATATTTCCACCGGTTCCACGCTGGTGGGAGCGCCAAGCTTCAACGCCCAGAACGGCGGGTCCAGTATATGACAGCCCATATCGCCCAACGAGCCGCACCCGAAATCCCACCAATATCGCCACCTGTGGGGTAGATACGCGGGATGATAAGGGCGGTACGCAGCCGGCCCGAGCCAGAGGTTCCAGTCAAGCGTTTCGGGCACCGGCGGGGTATCTGCGGGACGATGCGGGCTTGCGGGTCGACTCGACCTGTCTGTCCAGGCATACACCGTGTGGACGCCGCCGATCTCGCCGGACCAGACGATCTCGCACGCTTTGCGAACGCCGTCGGCGGCGTGACCCTGGTTACCCATCTGCGTCGTCACGTTATACCGTTTTGCCGCGTCAGCGAGCATCCGGGCTTCATATATCGAGTGGGCCAACGGTTTCTCAACATAGACGTGTTTGCCGATCTGCATCGCCGCCATGGCGGCCACCGCGTGGATATGGTCGGGTGTGGCGATCACTACCGCGTCGATACCTTTCTCCTTATCTAACATGACGCGGAAATCTTTGTACTTCTTGGCGTTCGGCCACCGTCTGAACGAGTTGGCGGCCTGTTCCTCATCGACATCGCACAGTGCGACGATGTTCTCGGTGCGCACGCCGCCCAAGTCGGCTTCGCCCCGACCGCCGACGCCTATACCGGCTATGTTCAGCTTCTCGCTCGGCGGTGTGTACCCCTTGCCGCCCAGTATATGCCGTGGCACAATCCGACATCCCGCAGCAGCCGCGATAGTACCAGCCAAGAACGTCCGCCGTGAAACCATATTCTTGCTCATAATGCCGCCCCTTAATCTTCTGAACCGCGCGGATGACCCCGGGACCGCTTAACATTATCCCCGGTTGCTGTGAAACGTGGGCAACCCTACCCATTTGGGCTCTTAAGATACAACGACTGAGGAACGATTCGGGATGACTTGCCGCCAGATTCCGGAAAAGGACGCCTCCCCCAGGCCGTCACAAGCTCCATCCCGAGCGGTACTCTCGCCGGACGTACCTGTTCGCTTCAGGGACGTTGGTGACCTTCATGTTCTTCGCGTCCCAGTATATTTTCTCCTTCGCACGCAAGGCGACGTTGCCAAGCGAGACCATTTCGGTGAGCGGTCCTGAATACTCGAAGTTCGAACCAGCCGGTTCACCGCCTTTGCACGCCAGGATCCATTCTCTGTGATGCCCCCTTACCCTGGGTATAGTCTTCGGCGGCAGCTCGTATGCCTGCATCCTCGATTCGGGCAGCAACCTGGTGCCGTTACCGTAGCAACCAGTGGTAAGCACCCCTTTGTCGCCGATGAACAGCGAACCGTTGTCGCCGTCGCCCAACTTCTCGTTCTCCGGCACGCCGTCCGGACGCGGCGGAAGTTTGCCGCCGTCACACCAGTAGACGGTCACCGGGCACATATCGCCGCGCTGCGGAAACTCGTACCTGATAATGGACGCTTTCGGAGCGCTCTCCTCGTTTCCCCCGACGATCTCGACCGGCTCCACGCTGGTCGGCGCGCCAAGCTTCAACGCCCAGAACGGCGGATCCATGATATGACATCCCATGTCGCCGAGCGCGCCGCAACCGAAATCCCACCAGCCGCGCCATCTGTGAGGCAGGTACGCGGGGTTATAGGGACGATAAGGGGCCGGGCCGAGCCAGAGATCCCAGGCGAGCGTTTCAGGCACCGGCGGAGTGTCCGCTGGACGTGGAATACCCTGCGGCCAGGTGGGCCTGTTCGTCCAGATGTAAACCGTTCTAACATCGCCTATCGCGCCGGACCAGACAATTTCGCAAGCCGTCCGCACGCCGGGGCCGGCATGACCCTGGTTGCCCATCTGCGTCGCCAACTTGTACTTTCTTGCGGCTTCCGTGAGCATGCGCGCTTCGTATGCGGAATGCGCCATCGGTTTCTCGACGAACACGTGCTTGCCAAGCTGCATCGCCGCCATTGCAGCCACCGCATGGATGTGGTCCGGCGTCGCGACAACGACCGCGTCTATATCTTTCTGCTTCTCCAACATCACGCGGAAATCTTTATACTTAGGGACCTCGGGCCAACGTTTGAATGATTCGGCCGCGCTCCTCTCATCAACATCGCACAGAGCGACGATATTCTCCCTGCTGACGCCGCCCAGGTCCGTCTTAGCTTGACCGCCCGCGCCGATACCCGCAATGTTGAGCTTCTCGCTGGGCGGAGTCTGATCTTTACCGCCCACAACGTGCCGGGGCACTATCTGGCACCCCGCCGCGGCCGCAACAGTACCCGCCAAAAACGTACGTCGTTTAATCTTCGTATTCTTCACGATCCCACCTTTCCTGTCTCGCCGCCCCGACCAAAGCAAACCCGCTTAATTATTTCCGCTACATTCGTGCACAGCCTATAGACAAGTCTCCCTCTGCCCTAGAATACACTTTGCACGCGCCCGTTATCAAGAACATTCTGGTGAGCCTTTGGCCGAGCACATTCCCGGCGCCGTGAAAAGCGACCGACGCCTTTTGCCATGCCCTGTGACTTCAACTGCGAACCATCGGGTCGCACCGTGAGAATAGCTTGACAATCTGGAGCATCAAGGCTACACTGCGTTATTGGTTCGCCATCAAACCTATTGTCTGAACGCTTAACGGCGAACGCGGGGGAACCTACCGTCGATGTAATCCGCGCGTTGGTGCGTTTCCTTCAAAAGGTCATTCCCGCGGCGGGGGGGACGGATCGGCGTGCACGCGGTCAATCTGGGAGGTGAAACGAGAGTGAAAAAGAGTATCGTACTGCTTTCGGTCCTAATCACTGTCACCTATGCAGCGTGGGGTGGTAGCACCGACGTAAACACCAATGACCCTAATGTACGTGGTGTGGTCGTGCCTTCGTTGTCAACCGACCGTGTCTATGGCAGCGTGTGCCTCGCGCCGTCACAGCCTGTCAGCAATCCCGCGATGATCCCCGTGTCGAAGGACGCCGACGGGGTAAGCCTGCTCCGCAACGAACGGGCCAACGGTACAGCGGGCGCTTACCGCTACGCCGTCCAGGTGACGGACGCGGCAAACCATACAGTCCACGTAACCTGCAACGCGTGGGACATCTCAGGCACCGTAACGGTCCACTATTTAGCTGTTGGCGTCGATCCGGACGGAGACATCGCCCCGATACAGAACTTCGCGGCGACGCTCAACGCCGTGCCCGTCGCGGTGGTGGAAACGCAGTTCGAATACAGCCGCTCTTTCACGCTCACGTTGCCCGAGCCGGCGACGGAAGCGCACCCGCTCGTTTTTCAGTACGATTGCGTGCTCCACCAGATCCCTTCATGGTGTACGGAGCTGGATCAGTATGAGGCATACCTCGACGATATGTTCGGTATCATACGCGCCAACTGTCTTTTCATCCAACCGATAGAGCCGGACTGCCAAATCCTCGCACAGTTCGACCTGCCGCTCGACTGGCTTGCCGTCACTCCATGGGATGAGGAGACCGGGTGGTACGTCTTACGGGATTCGGGATCGATCAACATCGATCTCGGCGAGTGCGTGATCGGGCTCGGTCCTTTCGAGGTACACCAGCAACAGGTCGGGCCAACGCTCGTCACGGCGGCGATGGTCGGAGACCTTGAACTCTTGCTTACACGAGAACGATACCGCCGGGTTAATGGTCTGCCGGCGCTGCCACAATCCGAACTCCCAGAGTTCGTGTTCAGCCTGTTCGACCACTACCTTGACGTAGTCGGCGGCTGCCCTGTTTCGCGCTACACCGTCTTTTTTCATCCTTTGACAGCGGACGGAAGATGGGTGAACTGCAGCGGCTGGGCAACGGGAACGGCCTCCGAGTACGAGGCCCCGCCGGAGTGGATTGCGCACGAGATGTTCCACTGGTGGAACCGGGTGGTGCCAATGTACAGCACGTGGTTGAATGAAGGTTGGACCTGGTTCTTTGCGTGGGAAGGCATAGTGCATGTCGGCGTGATAGACCGCAGCCAGTGGCTCGACCAACGGCTTGTACCTTATTACGAGCTCTATGTCAGAGAGCTTACGCTACCGGAGTTCTGTGTGCCCGTTACGACCCCTGACCACCTGCTCTCGCCCGTGCAGCTTAACTCGCTAATAGCTCGGCGGGAACTGCTGGGGTATGGCCTGGACGAGGCTCTGAAAGCCGCCACGGGCGGAATTAGCGATCTGGCATCGGTGGTCGCGCTTCTTTACGAGCGCTTCGGTCCGCAGCCCGGTCAGTGGCGCGGTGATACGTTCGATAATAGCAATGCCGAACAGGCCATCGCGGATGTCGGCAGTGCCGGGGCACTCCAGTTCTTCCAAGCGCACATTGACGGAACCGACGCGGCCTTCTTACCGGAACTGCTGAGGGCCTGGCTCGAACCGTGGACGTTGCAGGGTGGTGTGGCAAGCAACGTCCAACTCTTGGTCCGGCCGGCCGAATACCTTCTCACGGGCCGGGAGCGCGCCGCGCTCGTCGTGCGCGTTTACGGGAACCAACTGAGCCGTGAAGAGCTTGCGGCAATGATCTCGCCGTCCTTGACGGTAGATGTTTCAATCGGTGACGATGAGATCAATGAGTGGTGGAGTACCCCCGGGCAAACGCACGAGTATGACGCGGAGGTTATCCTAACGGTCCAGGTACAGGAGTCCGGGGATGAGTGGAGCGCTGATCTTGACTGGCTTGCGTTACGCAATGTCCAGTATTTCATCTGGGATTCCACATTCGGCGATTTTTCGGGGTACCTCCACCCTATAGCGTATTTCATTGATCCGGATTCGGATGGCGACGGCGACGGCATATCGGATGGGAACGAGATGCGCGATCTCGATCCCGACACGCCGGGAACTCAGAACCCGTTCGATCCGCTGGTTCCCGACAGCATCGGCGACGACTTCCAAGATACGCCGGACGGCAAACCGGATGGATGGAACGACTACGACGGCGACGGGATGTGCAACGCGCACGAGTTCTGGTTCGGAACAGACCCGCTGGATCCGGATAGCTGGGCGGAGGTGCCTGCTACGACCGCCTTTGGCTTGTCAGCGCTTGTGTTGGTTCTGCTAGCCGACTTTCTAAGAGGCAGGCATCGGAGGGCCTGAAAAGCCCAGCCCCCAGCGCATAGCGAGGGACATACCGATGGGTTGCGGCGAAATCCATCTCCTCGGCTGCGAGCGCCGAACTGGTCGGCCATTCTATCGTGAACCTGACGACAGCATCCACACCAGTATAGCTTGTTTTGGACAGCACTCTCAGTGTGGTATGATGCTGCTATCAGAGTGAAGTGCCGGCACATGTCAGACCGTAGAGATCATTAGGTAACAAGAACGATGCGAGAAAAGTCGATACTTAGGTTGTATGACCGCGCAATTCCCGCGTTGCGGCGTTGGGTGGTTGTCGGCCATGTCGCGGTACTTGTTGCCACGCTTTCCTTCGTGGTTGCCGCACACGCCGATGTCACCTTTCCCGGAACCGCGTGGGAAGAACGCGATCCCGCCCAACTCGGCCTCGGTGCCGCCACCCTCGATGAACTCGCTGAACGTTTGGGAGGTAGAGGCTGTGTCGTCAAGGACGGTTACGTTGTCAAGACCTGGGGAAACCAGTCCGAGAAGGGCGACTGGTTCTCTTCCGCCAAACCGGTCCTGAGCACACTGCTTTTCTTCGCGATTCACGAGGATCTCGTCGAGAGCGTTGACCAACCCATAGCCGATTTCGGGTGGGATCTGTCGCCCAAAGACAGGGCGATTACGTTTCGCCATCTGGGAAGTATGACGAGCGGTTACGCCCGACCCGAAACCCCGGGCGCGGCATGGGCCTATAACGATTTCGCTATCCAGCTTTACCAGAAAACGCTTTTCGACAAGGTTTTTACCGCCCGTGGAAAGGAAGTTGCCGAAGCAGCCCACCGTTTGGGCGCGCTGGGGTTGCAGGACGGGCTGGATTTCACCGGCAAACATCGACTCAAGGCGTCGGTGCGCGATTTCGCCCGGATCGTCTGGTTCTGGACACAGAAGGGCCGTTGGGGGGACCAACAAATTCTGCCGCAGCGCTATTTCGACGAGTACATGCGGCCTCAAGCGCCCAAGGATCTGCCGCAAACTGCGCCGGCCGAGACTGACGACTATCTCGGTATCGGCTCATACGGCGGCGGCTCGGACCATTTCAGCGACGCTGGACCGGGCATATACGGGTTCAACTGGTGGTTCAACGATACGGGCCGCCTGCATCCGCACGCATTGACCTGGCCGGATGCGCCGAGGGACACCGTCATGTCGCTCGGCGCCCGGGGCAACTCGGCGGCTTTCATTCCGAGCCTGAATGTGGCTCTGGTATGCGCTGAGGGCGACTGGGGCGAAGTGCGAGGCGGCAGCCGAACTGCGAAGATGAACGTTGCATTGAAGCTGCTGGCAGAAGCGTGTGGATACCAGCCTGAGCCTGTTCTCGTCACCGGGGTACGCAAGAAATGGCATCCCGTGACCCTTTCATTTCAGGGTCCGGAGATGTCCGAGTCGGGAGAACCCAACCCCTTCACCGACTGTCGCCTGAACGTGGCGTTCTCAAGTGCGGGCCGCACCCTCATGGTGCCCGGATACTACGCCGCCGATGGAAATGCGCTCGAATCCGGCGGTCAGGCCGGCCCTGTGTGGCGCGTCCACTTCACGCCGGATCAAGAGGGCGTATGGGAATACCGGGTGTCCTTTCGAACAGGGGCTAACGTCGCTATAGACCTTGAGGAAGACGCGGGTCGGGCCGCGGCGTTCGACGGCGTCTCCGGCAGCATCGACATCGGCCCGGCGGATCCGTACGCGCCGGGATTCCTGGCCAAAGGCATGTTGCGGCATGTCGGACGGCGCTACCTGCAGTTCGCGGAGACGAAGGACTACTTCATCAAGGGAGGTGCGGATAGTCCGGAAAATTTCCTGGCTTACGCGGAGTTCGATCAGACACCGCCGACCCACAGGTACGAACCGCACGCCTCCGACTGGCGGTTTGGCGATCCCGTCTGGCATTTCACCAAAGGCAAAAACATCATCGGCGCGCTCAACTATCTCGCCGGTAAAGGGATGAACTCCGTATACTTAATAACAATGAACGTCGAAGGCGACGGGAAAGACGTCTGGCCCTGGACGAGTGAGGCCGAACGCTACCGCTTCGATTGCAGCAAGCTGGACCAGTGGGAGATCGTGTTCTCTCATATGGATCGCCTCGGTATCATGATGCACGTCGTCACGCAGGAAACGGAAAACGACCAGTTGCTCGACGGGGGCGAACTCGGCCCGGAACGGCGGCTATACTACCGCGAACTGGTGGCCCGCTTCGCCCATCATCCCGCATTGGTCTGGAATCTCGGTGAGGAGAACACGAACACGCCCGAACAGAGGCGCGCTTTCGCGGACTACATACGCCGCCTTGACCCGTACGACCATCCGATCGTGATTCACACGTTCCCCAGCAAGCGCGAGGAAGTCTATTCGGACCTGCTGGGTTACCCCCAGTTGGACGGACCGTCGCTGCAACTGGCCGACATGCGCGAGACTCACGGAGAGACTCTAAAGTGGGTGAATCGCTCCCGTCAGGCAGGCAGGCCATGGTTTGTCTGCCTGGACGAGATCGGACCAGCCAGCATCGGCGTCAAACCCGACACGGAAGACCCCAACCATGACGACGTACGGCGTCACGCGCTGTGGGGGAACCTCATGGCGGGCGGTGCCGGGTGCGAATGGTTCTTCCAGAGCGACATCGGCTGCGAAGATTGGCGCTCGCGCGACAATATGTGGGCTCTAACGCGTATTGCGCTGGATTTCTTTCACAAATACCTTCCTTTCGTGGAAATGCATTGCCAGGATGATCTCTCGACCGGAAAAGGCGTCTGGTGCCTCGCGAAACAGGGTGAGATCTATGCGGTGTACATCCCGGAAGGCGGTACCACGACACTCGAAATCCCCGAAGGCACTTACTCGGTCGACTGGTACAATCCACGGGAAGGCGGACCGCTCACCCCCGGGAAAACGCTCAAAGGGCCGCGCAAATCCAGTCTGGGAGATCCTCCGAAGGATCTTAAAGAAGATTGGGTCGCACTTGTCCGCAGGACGAACCCCGGTCCGAGATGAGGGAACCGGCTGCCCGTGCTCCGGCTTAGACGCTACGTTTCCTTCGATCCAGGTACCTCTGCCGCAGCAGCAGAACCATATACCGGAAGTTGCGCAAAATGAACGCCGGGTTGCGTTTCCATGGTACGCGCAACGCGCTGTATAACCCGTGATACACTCGCTGCAAGACAGAGTTGATCATCACCTGGTGAAAGTGGTAATTGTCAACCGGCAGCACTCGCAGCACCCGGGTAATACCTCTGATGTGCTTCGCAAAGAACTTGCTCTGAGCCAACCTCATCAGGAACGGTCGTGACAGTCGCTTTTTCTTCGCCAGGAAATAGAGCACATCCCACCGCATATCCTCCGGCGCCTGTTTCAGCCGCAGACTCTCACACCAGAGCTCGTAACCCTTCTGCGCAACGCTTTCGACGTCTTCGGGCCGTATCTTGCCGTCCTCGAGCGCCCGCTGGGTGAGCACAGTTCCGGGAAAGTATTGCAGCGGGAACGTCTCGAGCTGATATGGCCGAGGAAGAGACACAAGCAGTTCGAGAGTCGCCATCCGGTCATCGTCGGTTTCATACGGACATTCCACTATGAGGTCGTAACAGCACGCTATGTTGTAATCACGAAATATCTCCGCCGCCCGTATGATCTGCTCGTTGGGTGTGTGCCGATTGAAATACTCTGTGCGAATCCGTTCCGAACCCGACTGGATGCCCATCACCGTATAGATGAATCCGGTCGGAGCAATAAGCTTAACAACTTCCTCCTTGACAAGGTTTGGATGAGCGTATGCGAAGTACAGCAGCCCAACCTTGCTCGGGTACTTGTCGCTGAACTCCTCGAGCCAGGACCTGTCGAAGATGAACGAGTCGTCCATAACGCTCATGGTGCGGATGTTTTTGTAGATGGACTTTGCGGTTTCGAGCTCCGCTATTACGCTGTCAACGCTGCGCCGTCTTACACGCCGTCCCAGGCCTTTGTAAAGCTCCTTCAGGAAAGAGTTGCTGCAGTAGCTGCAGTCGTGAACGCAACCGCGCGACATGAGTATCCTGTAAGATTCCATGACGTCCTCGCCCGCGACACCCTTCACCACCTTCCCGCCGTCCAGGTAAAACTTGTTCCTGCGGGTGTAGTCCGGGAACGGCATCGAGTCGAGATCCTCTACCAGCGGCCTCATTGGGTTTCTGCGAACCTCGCCGTCCGTCTTTGTCCACAGGTTGCGTATCTCGCGGTAGTCGCCGCCGCCGTCGAGTGCCGCAAGAAGGTCTAGCAGCGCTCCTTCGCCTTCGCCCACACAGACCGCATCGGCGTGTTCCAGACACTCCTCGGGACACACCGTCGGGTGGATGCCTCCCCACACAACGAACGTGTTTGTCCTCTCCTTCACGAGATGTGTGAGGCGTGCTGCTATCGTGTAAAACGTGGACATGATGCTGAAGCCGACAACTTGAGGCGAAATGTCCTCGATCAGGTCTACGAAGCTCTGGACGTCACGTTCAGTCGCCCGGCTGGTGGTTAATTTGAAGTAAACCGATCGTGCGTCGTGTCCCTCCCGTTCCAGAAGTGCGTGGAGGTACGGGACAGAGTATGAATTCAAGCTATGTAAAGCAACAAGTACTACCTTCAAGACTACCTCTTATCTTGCGCAACGGGGACAACTATCCACAGACCCCCGTGCCGTCACCCACCTGAAGACGCGTTCACCTTCCTCCGCAAATTGTATACGCACCGCGCGCCGGATCGCAAGGAAAAACCGGGATGGCTGCTCTTTCTGTTGACACCGGGAACTCGGCAGACTACAATGGTGTTGTACAAGGGGGAGATAGATGACACCTCGGAGCGGATCAACTTAAACCACAAGGCCGGGCGAAACTGGAGGATATAGTGCTATGTACCGACTTCGTCGAAGCGACCTAAGTATACTGACTCTCATCACCATAAGTCTGGCGACAATTCTGCTGGCCGGGTCAGCGTATGCGGCACCCATAACCATGTCGGGAACTTTGACCGATCAGGACACCTCGAATCCGATAACCAACACAAACGTCGGCTTTACGCGCGTGGCAAACCTCGGGTCCGGAAATCCGGGCGACCTGATCCCTATAGAAATTACCGAGATGACCAACGGGTCGGGGTATTTCGAGCTGGAGGTGGACGATGGTCTGCCTGGTCTCGACCAGGTGCTCGTGTTCACTCGAGCGTACGGGTACGTGAACGAGCTGTACCACAACGTCCAATTCTCCGGCACCACCCCGACGTATGCCGACGTGGCGTTGCCCGGCGTGGTGGCGGTCGATTTCACCAGCAGCGTTAGCGGGGTCGATTTTGCGCTCGAACCGTCTGCGACCGGCGGCAAGACAACGTATATGGTCGAGATGACCGACGGGACCGATCTCGCGACGGACGTCTACCTGCCCGACGGAACCGGACCGTGGCCGGTCGTGCTGTACCGGACACCGTATGACAAGAACAGCGATGGTGTCGGCAGCTGGCCGTCCTGGAACAACAGCGGATACGTCGTCGTCTCCCAGGACATTCGAGGTTGCTACGGTTCGGAGGACATATTTCGCGGTTTTTACGACGACGGTTGGGGCGCGAACAAGGACGGGTACGATACGGTTGTATGGATCCTCGCCCAGACCTGGTGTAACGGTCAGATAGGTAGTATAGGCGGGTCGGCCCGCGGTATCAGCCAGAACATGCTCGCCGGCAGCGTCCCGCCGGGGCTGGTCTGCCAGCACGTGGGCGTTGCAACCTCTAACTTCTTCACCCAGGCTATATTCCAGGGTGGCGAGTACCGCAGGAAACTTGCCGAAGGTTGGATGGGTGGCCGTGGTCCCGAGGCGTTGCAGTACCTGCACGATGTCATGATGGCTCACCCGACCTACGATAGCTACTGGGTTCTCCAGAACTTCGAGGACCGTTACTCTCTGGTGAACTGGCCGATGGTGAACGTCGGCGGATGGTACGACATATTCCTGCAGGGTACGATCAACAATTTCGTCGGTATACAGCACAACGGTCAGCCGGGAGCAGACGGCAACCAGAAGCTTGTCATCGGGCCGTACGGTCACGGTGACGGCGACGGCGGGTTCGACTGGCCGGCAGGCGGTGCGCCCGCGGCGTACGGCAGTTCAATGGCCTGGCTCAACTACTGGATTAAAGGGATGAGCACCGGCGTGATGGACCAACCGCCGGTTTGTTATTACGTTCTGGGCGACGTTGACGATCTGGACGGACCGGGCAACGAGTGGCGGTTCGCAGACGATTGGCCCGTGCCCGCGACGGACATACCCTTCTACTTTCACCAGGGAGGAGTGCTCAACACGGCGCGTCCGACCGGGAGCGAGCCGTCCGACACGTACGTGTACGACCCGACGGATCCCGTGCCGAACCTCGGCGGGAGAAACCTTTCCGATCCAAATGGCCCTTACGACCAGCGACCCGTTGAATCGCGCGACGATGTCATACTGTTCACTACGCCTGTGCTGCAAGAGTATGTCGAGATCACCGGCAAAGTGCTGGTGACCCTGCACGCGTCGAGCGACGCGTTAGATACCGATTTCACCGCCATACTGTGCGACGTCTATCCGGACGGCCGGTCGATGAACGTGTGCGACGGGATTATCAGAGCGCGGCTCCGCAACTCGATGACAACCGAAGAACTCATGGTACCGGGCACCATTTACGAGTTCGAGATCGATCTGTGGGAAACCTGTATAGCGTTCAACGCCGGGCATCGTATACGCGTCGAGATATCGAGCAGCAACTATCCACGGTTCGACGCGAACCCGAACACCGGCGAACCGTTCAACCAGCATACTCATACCGTGCCGGCGACTAACACCATCTATCACGATGCGGCCTATCCGTCACACATTCTGTTCCGTGTGACCGGTCCGGACGCGAACGACGACGGTGTGGCGGATATTGCCGACCTCGATGAGGACGGTATGCCGGACCTTTTCGAACAGTTGATCATCGATTTCAACACCGGGGACGGTATCGACACCATCGATGACGTTCTACCCGGCGACGATTTCGACGGGGACGGTCGTACGAACTACGATGAGTACGTTAACGGTACCGATCCGACAAGCATAGACCTGCCGTTGCGTTATATCCTGATACCGGTCGCGGCTGCTATGCTCCTCCTCGCCGCTAAAAGAGGCACTCGCCTACTGCGTGATAACAAATAGGGGAAGTAGTCCCGTTGTCCCTGCGATTCGCTGCCGGGTGCATGGTAGACGGTAGACAGTAGACAGTAGACGGGAACAACCCCAAAGGCGGCATGTAGAATAGGGTAGGTAAGCAGAGTAGGTAGAATAGAGTAGGTAGAATGTAGGGGACAACACAGTCTTCGTGCTCTTCGTGGTGAATGCTGTGCGGTTTGGGGTCTAGGGTTTAGTGGCTAGTGGCTAGAGTCTAAGGTCTGACGTCTTCCTTTGTGTCTTCGTGCCTTGGTGGTGAAAGGTTTAGGGGTTGCGGTCTAGCGTCTAGAGTCTACAGTCTAACGTCTGTCTTCCTGTCCTCCGCGCCTCTGCGGTGAATGCCTTAGGGTGTCCCCCTTCTTGTTTCTTGTTTCTTGGTGCCTTGGTGGTGAATGGTTTAGGGTCTAGGGTTTAGTGGCTAGTGGCTAGAGTCTAAGGTCTGACGTCTTCCTCCGTACCCTTCGTGTCCTTCGTGGTTAAGGGTTTCCACCCTCATCCCATGAAAACTGGTTGACAATTACACGCAATCCATGCTACCCTAATAAACGTAAAGTCATCTTCTTACCTATCGGGTTATGAACGCGTAGATCGCGGGACAATTGCCGCGGTCTAACAAGGAGATAAGCCTATAGGTCAAGTCTACTGGACGCAAGTCCGTTTCGCACACTATCGCGCTTAGAGACCCTGGGTGCAAGGTTCTGTTAAGTGATTGTGACGAAGCTGATTTTGGCGGGGTCTTGTCCAGTTTGCATAATAACAAGTTGTGCGACAGTCACCACAACACACTGATTCCATGGAGAAACGCAAATGAGCATCCGGGAACGGCTCGACGACGCACGCATTCTGTTCGCTCAAGGTAGGCGTGATGGAGCACTCCTCAGTGTACTCATCGCGGTGGCGGCGACGTCCCGCCGACGATATCCGCGCACGACAATGCGCGACGATGAGGCATTCATCCGGTTTCTCCTCGACGAGCACCCGGCTGTTGTCAAGATCTCTGATTGGGTGCCAACATGCGAGGACGATTACATTCGATGCATTCATCCAGACAAGGTCTTGGATGAGGGGGGTAATCGCGTCGGGGGCTGGTGGTTCAAGGTTCCGGGCTCTGGTGAGCGGGGATGGCCTGACGAAATGATGCCGCTGGCAACATGCCTGTACAAATTCGTCCGTAACAGCCTCGCGCATGAAGGGATCTTGCCAAGCAATGTTGAATTTGTCGATAGTGAAGCCGGGCAATTGACTTTCCAGGTCTTGGAAGATCGGCTTCGGATTTCCAACTCCTTGATGGATGGTCTGGGCGCCGCGGTGACGTATGCTCCTGAGAACTTTGACCTGTTCCCCGACATCGCGGAGACGCCGCCTGACGTGATCGCGTGGATGATGTTCCGCAGCCAAAGAGACAATCGGAAAACTTATCTGGAACAGCGAGCGGTTCGCATTCAGCGTATCAAGGATTCCGACCAAACGCGAACCGAAACAAATGGATCCGCGGGCCACGACACCGAAAACGCAGTCAAATGAGTACGCTGTCCCCGCAATTACCGGAATTAACCGGAATTAAAAGGTGGCTTGGCGGACGACGTGGTCGCGGCAGCGCTCCTGGTGCGGAGAAAGTAGGAGAACGTGCGGATGGACTCACCCAATGAGAAGAAGGCGTGGACGCAGGACACGATTCAGCAACTCATTAACGAACAGGTAGAGGAAAGCCTGATTCTCGATTACAAAGCCGCCGATGCCCTTGGAAAGAGTGACAATAAGAAGGCCGAGATTACGAAAGACGTCTCGGCAATGGCTAACTCTGCTGGGGGTACCATAATCTATGGTGTCAGGGAACACAAAGAGCGTGGCAAGAGACATTTCCCTGAAGTGATAGACCCAGTTGACCGGGCTCAGTACTCGAAGGAGTGGCTGGACCAAGTGATCCGTACCATCGAACCTAGAATAGACACAGTGATCGTGCATCCGGTATCTCTTGAGAACCAGCCGAGCGGCGTGGTGTACGTTGTCGAAATCCCCAAGAGCGCGACCGCGCATCAGGCCAGGGATCGCAAATACTACAGGCGCTACAATTTCGCCTCGGTGCCGATGCACGATTACGAGGTTAGGGACGTAATGAACAGAGCCACCTTGCCAGACGCTCAAGTTGAGTTCTTGTGTGAGCTCTTGGATTGGAGCGACAAAGGCGAGCGCCTCATGCTGAAGCCCGTTGTGCACAACCGGGGTTCTCGGCTCATCCGCTACTTCAAATTGGAGTTCATGTTCCCGGACCTTGGCGCAGTAAGCCCGAGAGTAGGTCTCGACATAGAACCCTTGGGCGAGGTAGTTACACCCATCGACGTCAAGGACCATACCATTGCTTCTGTTTCCAAAGAGAGAGACTGGTGGCGTGTGAAGTATTGGTCAGGAAGGCCGTTGTTTCCGGAAGACAAAACTGGAACGGAGGACGGTTTTCTCCTCAAGTTCCATCTTAAACAGGATGTCCTTTACGAAGAAGTCTACCTGCATTGGAGACTTTGGGCGGACGACATGCCGTTGAGACAAGGAAAAGAGGCTTTAGGCGGATTACCTACATATCGGAAGAGTATACAGATTCGTTAGACATGCTCAACACGATTTGCAGCCCGTCGCGCCACGGTCCCGACCTCCGCAGGATTGGAATTTGTGGACTTTGTGAATAGGCGATGCCACATGGAGAACCCGTTGAAACTAGTATGGTGACGCAGGAATTCCATAATGAGGATTTGGTCAGTACTGGCAAAGCTTGTGCGGTCAGGTGGCGGCAAGCTTGATCAGGATTTCTACATTTCCTTCTTAAATAGGTGACAGGCACCTATTTTGGGCACCTATTTTGACTCGTACTTGGCCGCCCTGGAATCAAAGATGAAGAGAGTCTATACAAATCCATAAATACGTGGACACCACACTGAAAACGCGGTGAAATTAGTATAATGTCGCCGGAATCACAGCTGAAGATGACTGTGTCGAGAATCGCATTTGCAGATGAAAGCGGTACAGGTGGCCGATCTCCCTGTTATTCGATCGGCGTCGTATCCATGGCAACCGAGAAGCAAGATCAGCTCAACGAACACTTTTCAGCGCTAAAACGAAAGCACGGCGTTGAAGAGGAAGTCAAGTGGACCCGCGTCAGGAAAGGCCATGGGCTGATTAACCTCATTCTCGATGCTCTCGATTTCATCCTCCGGTCTGAGACTGCGGCTTTCGACGCGATCGTGGTATGTAAGGAGTTATACAGGAACTGGCATGGTTCTGGCCTACAGAAAGAGCAGGCCTTCTACCAAACCTACACCCTTTTGCTGCGTCACATCGCACACCGTGTGAACGTAGGAGCGGAAGTGTTTATCGACGATCGTTCAGACGCCTATGCAAAGCGGCATGAAGTGGTGGAGAAAATTGGCAACCGCATGTTGGCGAAGCTGGAGTCCCAAGGTCGGCTTGAGTCCGTGACTAAGGT
>Ga0180438_10002890_pt1 | contig 26978 bp, 28 predicted proteins | sample SS_ome_12_FD_132455 | JGI IMG/M metagenome (GOLD analysis project Ga0180438, IMG submission 132455) | Hypersaline lake sediment archaeal communities from the Salton Sea, California, USA - SS_3_D_2 metaG | ecosystem: Environmental > Aquatic > Non-marine Saline and Alkaline > Hypersaline >... | reverse complement strand
GTCCGCTTATGATTGACCCCCAGGCCTTCTCGCTGTAGTAGGAGATGGATCCGGGGACGACCAAATCTCCGTCGCTGGTGCGCCAGCTCCCGCATTCTTTCACCTAGCTTCTCATCACAGTCTGCTAGCCCTGGCCGGTAATCGTAACTTGCCCGTGTCATACCCACTAGCAGGCAGGCCTTTCTCCTACTCCGCCCAAGACTGGTCACCGCGTAAGTGACCGCCTGTTTCCTGGTCTTGGGCGTCAGAAGTTTTTTGAGAGCAGTTCCTTGAGCGTCAGGTTATCCAGAGCCTGTTCAGCAACAATCTGCTTCAGACGCCGATTCTCAGCTTCCAGTGCCCTGAGTCGCCTCAAGTCGCTGACCGACATCCCGGCATACTTGGCTTTCCAGTTGTAGTAGGAAGCGTCGCTCATGCCGTACTTGCGGCACAGGTCGGCAACTTTGGCGCCTGCCTCCCCCTCCTTGAGTACAGCGATGATCTGTTCCTCTGTGTATCTCCTTGCTTTCAATAGAGCCCTCCTTATGCCTTATTATCATAGAGGGGCTCTAAGAGCAACTGGCCCGGTTTTCGGGGGTAAGGTCAGATTGAGTTTGTTGAGTTGCTAGAGTTGCTTGGGTTTGTGGAGTTTGCTACAACTGGAGACAGATTGAGACAGATGGAGATAGATAGAGATTGGTTGCGTTGATTGGGTTTGTTGAGTTCCTTGAGTTGCTTGAGTTTGTTGAGTTTGTTGGGTTTGTTGTGTTTGCGGCTATATTCCTCTTTGCAGACAGCAACTAGGTGGTCGTCTTCAAGTAGCGGAGTATTCCCTCCTTAAATTCCTGGAAATCACCTACCCTGGACCTTGCTACCTCATAGACCATCCTGTCATCTATTCGGGCATATTCATGAACCAGAATATTTCTAAAACCCCTCATCTCCTTGAGCGTTTCTCTTGTCTGGGGGGATATAATTCCTGCCGCCTCTAACTTCTCAAACAAATCATCCTCTTCCGCAGGAATACCCAACCGTAATCCCGTTACCAGGAGATGGCACACGTCGATGACAGCTTCTATGGATACCTGAAGCAGTCTTTCAGAAGCTCTCCTCGTTTCAACTTTCTGGTAGGCAGCGAAATCCTGTGGAACTATTGTATTAAGCTCCCTGAGGTATCCTTCAAGCTGGTCTACCTTGCCAAGGATTCTCTCACGGTCCAACATGAGCGAGCTCCTCTAAGTATCCGTAGTACAGATGCCTGAAGTCCTCAAAGGCCTGTACTGTTCTGAATGCTATTTCATAGAGAAGGCCTTCGTCCTGGCATAGGAGAATTTTCCCTTCCTTCAACACTCTGTGCCGGATGTACAGGGGCAATTGTGAGAAGATATGAACATCAGCGTTGCCCTCTTTAAGATAGGTCAGCCTTTTTTGGTTAAGTATCGTAGGACTATAATTGCCAGGACGAAGAACAAGGCAAACATCAACGTCTGAACCGGGGACAGACTCACCACGAGCCCGACTACCGAAGAGAACAACGGCTACTACGTCCACGTCTTTCTTAGCCTTAGTTGAAATTCCATTTACTTCCATATATTCACTTCCCTTTGTTTATGAGTGTCTTGCTCCAGTTCTCCTTCATCTCTGCTTCCATTATAGCAGTGCTCTTCCAGGGACAAAAGGCAAGCCGGGCCACTTCACATCTTGCAGCGAGCGTGCTCATATGGGTTGATTGGGTTTGTGGAGTTGCTTGGGTTTGTTGAGTTGCTAGAGTTTGTTGGGTTTGTTGAGTTGCTTGGGTTTGTTGAGATAGATGGAGATAGGTAGAGACAGATGGAGATAGGGGAGACAGATTGAGACAAATTGAGATAGATAGAGATAGATAGAGATAGGGGAGATAGATGTACGGGAGCTTGACGGAGTGATATACAGCCCGGCTATTTTCGTCTGCTTATGGCGTTCAGGATTATGCCTGTGAAGATGCTCAACATTCCGGCAATGATGAACATCGTGGTAAGTACGGTGCTACCTATGGCCAGATTGCCTGTTGCGGTGGCTATGGTAATCACTCTGATGCCGATGACCAAAGCGATCAGCAATAGTATGGCACCAGCCAGTCCGAAAAAGAACAGGGGTCTCCTCTGAGAAATCATGACTATTATCCGGCCGAGCACGTCTACGCCGTGTCTTATCGGGTTGAGGGTCGAGCCGTCCCTGGTATATATATTGGAAATGGGCACCTCGGTTATCCTGAGGCCTTTGTCGGCGGCGCAGGCTATCATCTCGGATTCTATGCCGAACCCGCGCGATTGCAGGTCGAGCTCATGTATTGCCTTCGGTGAAAGGGCGCGAAAGCCCGACTCGGAATCGACGACATTGGCTCCTGACGCCAGACGGCTGGAGCGGAAAATGACCCTTTGCCCGATGCGACGGTATCTGGGGGTCTTGTCTTTCTGGGCCTGCCTGGAGCCGACCACCAGGTCGAAACCCTCGGAGATAGGCTTGATGACAACGGGGATCTCACGGGGGTCGTGCTGGGAATCGGCGTCCAAGAGAACAAGGACATCCGGGTTTCTATTCCGTGCCTCCGCCAGTATGCTCTTGATAGCTTCTCCTTTGCCCCTGTTTTCGGGGAACCGGATCACGATGGCGCCGGCGAGCTCGGCAATCCCGGCAGTGTTGTCGGTGCTTCCGTCGTCAACAACAATGACCTCGTCGGCATATTGCTTCGTCTGGAGGACTATGCTACCGACATATTTTGCCTCGTTATAGGCAGCTATGCCGGCAAGGATCTTCAATTGAGTTCCTTGAGTTGATTGAGTTTGTTGAGTTCGTTGAGTTGCTTGAGTTTGTTGAGTTGCTTGAGTTGCTTGAGTTTGTTGAGTTCTTTGAGTCTTCTTAGTCATTTGGCTTCTTCGAGTTTGTCTTTATTCAGGAGGTAGCGGATGAAGCCAGAAATCAAGCGAGCTACTTCGTCGCATTTGGAATAGAGTTGCCTGAATTCGCTCTGGTTGATGTAGTTCTGGTCTAGGGCAACATAAAGCTGACTCCCGACCTCAGCTGCCGACCCTTTCGCAATGAACAGATACTGGACAAATTCCTTCGTTGATCTTCTGGAGAACCCCTCTGCTATGTTGGACATTATGGAAACCGCTGCACCTTGAATTTGTCCCCTGAGCCTGTAATCGTCGTCAAAATGCCCGTCAGAATTCACAGCAGCGTATATCATCTTGACCAACGCCCTGGCTTCTTGCCACGCCTTAATATCTTCAAACCGCTCAATCTTCACTCAACCAACTCTATGAACTCAACCAACTGTATGGACTCACTTCACGGTGACGGATTTTGCCAGGTTGCGGGGTTTGTCGGGGTCACATCCTCGACTGATAGCTAAGTAGTAAGCGAGGAGCTGGAGCGGGACAACGGCGACCATGGGATAGAGCAACTCGTCAACTTCGGGAAGCTTGATCCAGGAGTCATAGATGTCGCTTTGCGTGTCGGAGACACCGATGACATAGGCGCCCCTTGATTTAGCTTCCACGGCGTTGCTCAGAGTTTCGGCAAAAGTATAGTCGCTGGGGCAGATCACCACTACCGGTGTGCCGGGCTCGATGAGGGCCAGGGTGCCATGCTTGAGCTCTCCCGCCGGCATACCCTCGGCGTGGATATAGGAGATTTCTTTGAGTTTCAGAGCCCCTTCGGAGGCGATGGCGAAGTTGATTCCTCTGGCTATGTAGTAGAAATCGTTTCTGTCCTTCAGCGTCTGGCTGAGCTTGATGAGTTCGTTCTTGTTGTGGTCCAGCACGCTGGCTATTTTGCCGTTCAAGCCGTTGAGGCTGGCAACCGCGTGGTCGAAATCGTTAACCATGGCGAAAGATAGCAGGTAGAATATGGCCAGTTGAGAGAGGAAAGTCTTGGTAGCTGCTACGGCTACCTCGGCACCGCAATTCAGGTAGATGGCCTCATCGCTGAGGTCGGCCAGCATGGAGTTTGGCCGGTTGATGATGGAGATAATTTGGGCACCGGCATCTTTGGCAGCTTTCACCCCCTCCACTACGTCGGCTGTCTCTCCACTCTGGGAAACGGCAATCACCACGGTGTTCTTGTCCACGGAATCGGCGAAATAGCCGAACTCGGAAGCCATGACCACATCACAGAACCTCTTGGCTACCCTGGAGAAGAGGTACCTGCCGACCAGGGCAGCGTACCGGGAAGTGCCGCAGGCGGTTATGATTACCTGCCTCGCCCTCAGGATATCCAGGGCGATCTTGAGGAAACTCTTCTCGTCCTGGTCGGCGGTCTGGCAAACCACCTCGGCCTGCTCCATGATCTCCTTCAGCATGTAATGCTGGTAGCCTTCCTTCTGGGTCTCGACCCAGCTGAGGTCTAGTTTCCTGGGCTGCTTGACCACCTGGTTCCCCCGGGCATCGAAGAATTGGACTCCTTCCCCGGTTAGCACTACCAGCTCGTTGTCTCCCAGGCTCATCACCCGGTTCGTGTATTGAGAGAAAGCCAGGGCATCACTGCTAACGTAGTAATCATGGGTGTCGACGCCCACCACCAGGGGATTGTTCCTCCGCGTGCCCACGACCTTGCCGGGGTCGTTAGCAGATACGGCCAGAAAGGCATAGGACCCCTTGAGTTTGGGTGCTATATGCAGCACGGCCTGCTCCAGGGAAGATCCGTTCTTCAGTTCATCTTCCAGGAGGTGAGGGATAACTTCCGTATCGGTTTCGGAGCTGAACCGGTGTCCCGCCCCGGTGAGCTCCTGGCGGAGCTGTTGATTGTTCTCAATGATACCGTTGTGCACTACAGCCACCGAGCCGCTGCAATCAGAGTGGGGGTGGGCGTTGGATTGGGTGACGGTGCCGTGAGTTGCCCAGCGGGTGTGGCCGATGACGACATTGCCGGGAAGGCTTGTCAGGTCGTGTTTCCGGATGACTTCGTCAATCTTGCCGGCGTCTTTCTTTATGACCAGTTTCCCATCCGATATGGAAGCTATGCCCGCCGAGTCATAGCCCCGATACTCCAGACACTTGAGCGCCTCCAGGGCAACCGGGACCGCTGCCTTGTGGCCACAATAGCCAATGATGCCGCACATAGTACTCTCCCCGACCAGAGAAAGGCTAGCTCTCTAGTCCTTCCGCCTCCCCGGTGGCTCGCGGTATATATGTGGAGGGCTTCCTGCTTTCGCTGTAGTCAACGATGGTATCATCTTTGAATTCGAGGCCCCGTTGAAACCTGTGCTTCTGGTCGCCCCGTATCTATTATAGCACGTCCGGGCTCACGCAGGACTTCCATCACGGACCAAGTACCGTTTCTAGCATGGCAACAGACTACAGGATAGGCAGGTATTGCTTGAGCTCATAGTCGGTTACCTGGCTGCGATACAGGTCCCACTCCACCTTCCTGTTCTGAATGAAAACATTGAAAAGGTGCTCGCCTAAGGCTTTTCTCACCAGTTCGCTGTTTTCGGTAAGCTGTATGGCTTCGTACAGGCTGCCGGGAAGGATGCCTATCCCTGCTTCCTGTCGCTCCTGCTCGGTCATTTCGAAGACGTTCCTCTCCACTGCCGGCGGCGGTTCGTACTCGTTTCTGATTCCTTCCAGGCCGGCGGCAAGTATGACGCTGAAGGCCAGATAGGGGTTGCATGCAGGGTCGGGGGACCTGTATTCGATCCTGGTGGATTTCTCCTTCCCTGGCTGGTATTCGGGTATGCGGATCAGATCGGCCCGATTCCTTCTTGCCCAGCTCAGGTATACCGGTGCTTCGTAGCCAGGGAGAAGGCGCTTATAGGAATTCACCCACTGATTGGTAATGGAGGTGATTTCGGATGCATGAGCCAGTAAGCCGGCGGCAAAATGTTTGGCTATCCCGGACAAATGGAGGGGGTCCTTCGGATCGAAGAAGGCATTTCTATCGCCCTGGAATAAGGACATGTGGATATGCATGCCGTTGCCGTTCACGCCAAACACGGGTTTGGGCATGAAGGTGGCGTAGACACCGTGATTCTGGGCCACCTGTTTGACCACCAGCCGGTAGGTCATCACGTTATCCGCCATGGTCAGGGCGTCGGTGTAGCGCAGGTCTATTTCATGCTGACTGGGTGCGACTTCGTGGTGGCTGTACTCCACGCCGATGCCTATCTCTTCCAGTACAAGAATTGTCTCCCGCCTCAAATCAGTGGCTATGTCTGGCGGGGTCAGGTCGAAATAGCCTCCCTGGTCCAGGAACTGGGGCAACTCCGGACTCTGAAAGTAGAAATACTCCAGTTCAGGGCCGACGTAGAAGATATACCCCATATCGGCGGCTTCTTTCAGGTTTCTCCTGAGCACATATCTGGGGTCGCCTTCGAAAGACTGTCCTCCGGGCCAGCAAATATCGCAGAACATCCTGGCGGTCTTGCGGTCCTTGGGTCGCCAGGGAAGAATCTGGAAGGTAGAGGGATCGGGCAGAGCTATCATATCGCTCTCATCAATACGGGCAAAGCCCTGGATAGACGAGCCGTCAAAGCCACTCCCCAATTCCAGAGCCGTCTCCAGTTCTTCAAAGGTGATGGCAAAGCTCTTAAGAAAGCCCAGGATGTCGGTGAACCACAGCCGTATGAATGCAACGTCCTGCTCCTTAGCCAACTTGAGGACGTAGTCTTTTGCCTTAGCTCGATCCGTAGGAGTCATCAACCCTCCTCCTTCCTGAAGTAGTAGGCTGTTATCAAACCACAAACCGGGGTGCAAGTCAATTGCGCGGTGGTAGGGCCCGGCAGGCCGGCCACTTGGCTATCCGGCCCGTATGAAGTATACTTAACGGGAAGTTGCTGACATCCGTGACTCGGTGTTGCCTGCAAACCGGCGATCGCAAATAATTGACAAAATGTTGTGGTGGTGGCAGACTAGGTAAACGGTTACCGACGTTTATAGAAGAGCTACAGCTGGACCATGAAAAGGGTATATGTGAAGGAAGAAGCCTGCATTGGCTGCGGACTGTGTCAGGTCTATTGCCGTGTACAGCAGTCCCAATCCAAGGACGCAATTAAGGCTTTCAAGAAAGAGACCCCACGTCCTCTGCCCCGCGTGCGTGTCGAGAGGAACGTTGAGATCTCCTTTCCCGTTCAATGTCGCCAGTGTGCCGAGCCGTGGTGCGTTTACTCCTGTCTTACCGGCGCCATGCACAGAGACCCCGTGAGCGGAATGATCGGTGTCGACATAGAGAAGTGTGTTGGGTGCTGGACATGTATAGTAGCTTGTCCTTACGGTGCACTTACCCGCGACCTGGATAGCAAGACGATTATCAAGTGCGACCTTTGTCCCGAACTGGAGATACCCGCCTGTGTGCTCAATTGTCCCAACGAAGCACTCATATATGCAGAGTCGCAGACTAAAAGCCACAACGTGGAGAGCTAGGCAAATATGCCGGTTAGGTTAGGATGCTCATTCAACTGAGTAAGCAAATTTGAGGGAGGTGTATCATGTCTTATGATTGGGGACCGCACTATATTGTACCGTCGAAGGTTCTGGAAACGTATTCCGGCAGTATTTTGCTGCGAGAAGAACTTGACGAAGATCTTCTGCACAAGGAATTGGAGGAACTGGGTCTCGCAGGACCGATAGTCAGGATAAACAATCCCTGGTATTATCGAAAGAAGAACACCGATACGTGGATTATGATCGGAGAGTCCGATGATATACACGGGAATTTTGCGGTTAGGTGGGACACAACGGTTTTGGAGAACGGTCAATACGAAATAAAAGGGTTGATGCACGTGTTTGTCAAACCGCATGGTGAGGTGAAGGCCATCGCCAGAGAAAACGTAGCGGAGGTCGAGGTAAGGAACTAAGCCGCCACAGCTATATAGAGGACAAGAAACGAAGTGATCGTCGTGATCGATTATGGTGCGGGCAATCTACGCAGCGTGGTCAATGCCATCAATAGATGGGGCTACCAGGCGAAGATAACCAGCATCGCCGGTGAGATACTTGCTGCGCAGGCAGTTATCCTGCCGGGCGTTGGCGCCGCTGCCGACACGATGCGCAGCCTGGAGAAACTGGGCATAACCGACGTTATTCGGCAGCTGATACAGCGAAGACGACCACTCTTCGCCGTTTGCGTAGGGCTGCACATAATGCTTTCAGGAACCGAGGAGGGAGGCTGGCGTGAGTGCCTGGGTGTGATTCCCGGTATTGTAAGAAGGCTGCCTCGGGGGCTTAAGGTCCCCCATACAGGGTGGAATCAGGTGAAACAAAGGCTTGCGCACCCCATCTTCAGGAGCATTCCGGATGAAGCCAACTTCTACTTCGTGCACAGCTACTATGCCGAGCCTGAAGACGTTTCGGTGGTGGCAGGCACAACAGAGTACGGTGTCACCATGTGCAGTATGTTGATAAAGGATAACCTGATCGCAACGCAGTTCCACCCCGAAAAAAGCGGTGAGTATGGATTGAGGATGTATGATAACTTCCTGAAGATGGCGTTAGGCGCTAGCTGAGAAAGACATGCGAACCAAATACTTGATCATAGGAAATTCGGCCGGCGGCATCGGAGCAGCGGAAGCCATACGCCAGGTAGACAGGGAAGGGACCCTGACTATCGTTTCCGATGAGCCGTATCCTGCCTATTCGCGTCCTCTCATCTCAAAGTACCTGACGGGAGAGCGGACTATGGAGGAGATATTGTTCCGTCCCTCCGACTTCTGTGACCGGAGCGATATTGCTTTTCTCCCCAGCAAGAAAGTGACTCGCCTGGACCTGGACGACCGGACGGCTCATTTGGAGGAAGGGGACCGAATCGAATGGGAAAAGCTTCTACTTGCCGCAGGAGGGAAACCCATCTTTCCCGTCATGGAAGGGAGTGACAGGAGGGGTGTGTTCACTTTCACCAGTCTTGATGATGCCAGGGCGATTGACGGGTTCCTTGATAACGCCGGAAAGGCAGTGGTGATCGGCGGAGGGCTTATCGGGACAAGCGCCGCCGAAGCTCTGGCAAGAAGAGGAATCGAAGTAGTAATAGTGGAAATGAAAGAACGTATACTGAATACCATACTCGACCATCAGGCATCCTTGATGGCTGAAGATGTTCTTAAGCAGGCCGGGGTGGAGATTATCACAGGCCAGACTGTGGCGAGGGTGAACGGGAGGGAAGCGGTTGAAGAAGTTGTACTGGATAACGGCGCTGCCATACGTTGTCAGCTGGTGGTGGTGGCTATCGGAGTATCGCCGCGACTCGAACTGGTACTGGATACGAAATTGGAAACAAACCGGGGCATAGTGGTCGACCGCCATATGGCTACCAGCGATCCAGACATCTATGCCTGCGGGGACATGGCTGAAGCTTACGATTTTGTATACGGAGAGAATAGAGTCACGCCCATCTGGCCCAATGCCTACATAGAGGGCAGGGTCGCCGGATTCAATATGGCCGGCGTGCCAAGTGAATACCCGGGCGGCACAGCCATGAATTCGCTCAACTATTTTGGCATTGACATTACCTCCGCGGGGATGCCATCGGCACCCGACGATGACGTCTACGAGACTATCACCAGAGAAGAAGGCAATATATATCAGAAGGTAATACTGAGGGATGACCTCATAGTGGGAATGATAATGGTAGGGAACATCGAAAGATCGGGCATAATCTTCGGTCTTATGAGGGACCGAGTGAATGTGAAGGGCTTCAAGCACTTGCTTCTGGCCGATGACTTCGGCCTGGCATTCTTCCCCCGTGCACTGTGGGAAGAGGGGCTGGTGCCGTCATCCGAGGTGGTTATTCAACCGGCACTGCCTGACGAAGCGGAGGAGGAAAGCTGCGCCGGTGAATAGCTACTTTGCTTTGAAGCAGTGGGTTGAAGGGCAGGCCCATATTCAGGAGATGTTGATGGAGGGTTCGAGCGCATTTCCTGGCTGCGGTCTGCAAAGGAGCCAGGGCTGTTGAAACGGTTGGACGAGATAAACAACCTGTATCGTGATGATAAGGTCATCGATGCCTGTTCCATTTTCGGAATGATGGATACGTCGGGAGCCCGGTTTTCGGGCAAGCCCGTGGTGGATGCCATTGCCAATATGCACGTCAGGGGCAATGGCCTGGGTGGGGGCTTCGCTGTCTATGGGCTGTATCCTGAATATGCTGACTACTATGCTTTGCATGTAATGTATCTGAGTCGGGATGGACAGGCCACCGTAGAGGATTTCCTGAGGCACAGGTTTCACGTTATTGACTCCGGAGAGGTGCCTGCCAGGCCAACGGCCGGCATAGTGAACCCTCCCGCGGTGTGGCGCTATTTTCTGGAAGTGAAACCCGGGGAAGTAGATGGAGGGTCAGAGGACGACTATGTCGTGGATAGGGTCATGGAGATCAACACGAAGATGCAGGAGGCATTTGTCTTTTCCAGCGGGAAGAATATGGCGGTATTCAAGGGGGTGGGCTACCCCGAGGAGATAGCAGAGTATTTCTGTCTGGAGCAATATGAAGGCTACCTGTGGACGGCCCATGGCAGGTTTCCCACCAATACGCCCGGTTGGTGGGGTGGGGCCCATCCCTTCAATATCCTGGACTGGACCGTGGTTCACAATGGAGAGATTTCTTCCTACGGGATAAATCGACGCTATCTGGAGCAGTTTGGCTACAATTGTACCATGCAGACCGATACGGAAGTGGTGGCTTACGCTGTGGACCTTCTGATACGGAGGCATGGTCTTCCCATCGACATAGCCGCCAGGATACTGGCACCTCCTTTCTGGAGTTGTATACAACGCTGTTCACCGGAAGAACAGAGACTCTTTCAAACCCTGCGCCAGGTCTATGGCAGCCTTCTGCTCAACGGGCCTTTCACCGTAATAATCGCTCATCAAGGGGAGATGATCGGTCTGACCGACAGGATTAGGCTACGTCCTCTCACCGTAGGAGTGAAGGGGTCAGTGCTTTACCTCTCTTCTGAAGAGTCGGCCATTCGCCTGGTCTCCCCAGATCTCGACCGGGCCTGGATTCCCATGGGTGGCGAACCTATCGTGGGCAGTTTGGAAAAACCGCTCCGACCTGAGGGAGCTCCAGCCGCAAAAACGGAGGGTATAGGCAAATGTTAACCAGGAGACTCATTCCCTGCCTTGATGTAGACCAGGGAAGGGTAGTCAAGGGCACCAGCTTCAGCGGCCTTCAGGATGCTGGGGACCCGGTGGACTTGGCGGCCTTCTACTACAAGGAGGGTGCCGACGAGCTCGTCTTTCTGGACATAGGCGCTACGCCCGAAGAACGTGACATCATGGCGGATATTGTCGAGCGGGTATCCGAGCAGGTTTTTGTTCCCCTTACCGTGGGGGGAGGTTTGCGCGGCATCGACGACGCGCGCCGGATGCTGAAAGCAGGGGCGGATAAGGTATCCATCAATACTGCCGCGGTGCAGAACCCCGGTCTCATAAGTGAAGGTGCGGAGAGATTCGGCAGTCAGTGCATTGTGGTGGCTATTGACGCCAAACGGGTGGGGGACTCTGCCGATGCCGGATGGGAAATCTTGACTCACGGGGGACGAAAGTCTACCGGTACCGACGCCGTTGAATGGGCTAGGCAAGCGGTGGATCTCGGTGCTGGAGAATTGCTGGTGACCAGTTGGGATGCCGACGGTCAGCGGACCGGCTATGACCTGGAGTTAACACGCACTATCAGCGAGGCAGTCACGGTGCCGGTCATCGCCAGTGGTGGCGCCGGAAACCTTGAGCATCTCTATGAGGCGTTGGTCGTGGGCAAAGCTGACGCTGTTCTGGCCGCCGGCATCTTTCATTATCAGGTTTATTCCATTGGTCAGGCCAAGGACTACCTGGCGGAAAAAGGCATACCGGTAAGAAAAGGATGAAATGAAGACTTATCTGCCACCCAAGTTCATAGTGGAGCGAGACGATTCCCGGTGTATCAGATGCGAGGTCTGTGTGAATCAGTGCACGTTCGATGTCCATTCTTATGACGTCGAGGACGACGAGATGAGGAGCTGCGAAGAGAATTGCGTGGGCTGCCATCGCTGCGTCGTTTTCTGCCCTACCAGGGCTTTGACCGTCCGGCGAAATCCGCTGGACTATCGGGAGAACTACAACTGGCGTCCCGAGGTTATAGAAGATATCATCAAGCAGTCCGAGACCGGCGGCGTGCTTCTTACCGGAATGGGAAATGACAAGAGCTACCGGATCTACTGGGACCATCTCGTTCTGAATGCCAGCCAGGTGACCAATCCCTCTATCGATCCTCTGCGTGAACCGATGGAATTGACTACTTACCTGGGACGGAAACCCGAGAGGGTAGACATCGGCCCGGTTGGCCTTGAGACAGAACTGGCCGCCCAGGTCAAACTCGAGATCCCTGTAATGTTTTCGGCTATGTCCTATGGTGCAATCAGCCTTAATGTACAGGAGTCTCTGGCCAGAGCTGCCACTGAAATGGGGACTCTGTGGAATACGGGAGAGGGTGGCCTTCACCCCAAACTCTACAAGTACGGAGACAATACTATAGTGCAGGTGGCTTCGGGACGATTTGGAGTTCACTCCGAGTACCTTGATGCCGCCAGGGTGGTGGAGATCAAGATCGGTCAAGGGGCTAAGCCCGGAATCGGGGGGCATCTCCCCGGCGAGAAGGTGAGCGCTGAGGTATCGAGCACGCGAATGATTCCTGAAGGGACGGATGCCTTGTCCCCGGCGCCCCAGCACGATATATATTCCATTGAAGACCTGGCACAGCTGGTCTATGCCCTTAAGGAAGCTACAAACTATACCAAGCCGGTGGCGGTGAAGATTGCTGCCGTACACAATTCCGCAGCAATCGCCAGTGGCATGGTACGGGCAGGAGCGGACATCATAGTCCTCGACGGACTGCGTGGCTCTACAGGCGCTGCGCCCAAGATAATCCGGGACAACGTTGGCATACCTATCGAGCTGGCCCTGGCTTCTGTGGATGACCGCCTCAGGCAGGAGGGAATTAGACACCAGGCTTCGGTGGTAATTGCAGGTGGAATCAGAAACAGCGGCGACGTAGCTAAAGCCATTGCTCTGGGTGCCGATGCCGTGTACATTGGGACTGCAGCTCTGGTAGCCCTCGGATGTGCACTCTGTCAGCAATGCCACACGGGAAAATGTGCCTGGGGCGTCTGCACCACGGATCCCTGGTTGACGAAGAGGGTCAACCCTGATATCGGAACGAGGCGGCTATCCAATCTCCTCCGGGGTTGGAGCCTTGAGCTTAAAGACATACTGGGTGGAATGGGGATTAATGCCCTGGAAAGCCTGCGGGGCAACCGCCTTCACCTGAGGGGAGTGGGGTTGACCGATACTGAACTGAAGATCCTTGGAGTAAGGATGGCAGGAAACTAGGATGCAGAAAGTCGTAACAATAGATGCCCGGGGTATGTTCTACCGTGAGCTCAACGCCAGGTTGAGGCAGGTTGTATTGAACGGAACTGAGAAGATTGAGTTACGGAACGTCTACGGACAGAGATACATAGGCACGGACCTGGACAGGGCAGTCGAAATCGAGATATTCGGTACCCCGGGAAATGATCTGGGGGCCTTCATGAATAGCCCCAGGATTGTGGTGCATGGTAATGCCCAGGACGGATGCGGCAATACCATGAACAATGGGGAGATCATCATCCATGGTCATGCCGGAGATATTCTGGGGTTGTCGGCCAGGGGAGGGAAGATCTTCGTTAGAGAGGATGCCGGTTACCGGGCGGGCATACACATGAAAGAATACGGGGACAAGAAGCCAATGGTGGTCATAGGCGGCACTGCACAGGATTTTCTGGGAGAATACATGGCCGGCGGGGTGCTGGTCCTTTTGGGGCTAACGCTCAAGGAGGGAGCGCGACATAAGGCTAATTTCATCGGAACGGGCATGCATGGTGGCACTATCTACATAAGGGGAGAAGTTGAGGAGTTTCAGCTAGGCAAGGAAATAGGCGTTGCTGAACTCGATGAAAATGATTATTCAGTCCTGGAGAAGCTCCTGAGTGAATTTGCCCGGCACTTCGGCTACGACGCAGAGGCCATACTAGGGCACAAATTTGCCAAGCTCTTCCCTCTTTACCTTCGGCCCTACGGCCGGCTCTATGCCTATTAAACCAGTGTGAGGATGCCAGCTTTGCCTACAGTTTTCATAGTAGCCGACGGAAGCGAGCGAGCAAGGAATCTGGAGACAGTACTTGCAGAGGCAGGCTTTGACTGTCTGATTACTTCCCATATCGATAGCGTAATGGGAGAGATTGCGCGGCGATCACCAGGAGTGATGTTGTTGGACATGGAGGACGCGACGAATGGGTCGGAAGTATGGGAAGAAGCTCAAATCGTAAGGCAACAGAGCCATACGTCCCTTATCGCCCTCGTCTCGAGAGATAAGCTCGACGGCCTCGATTCGTGCGTAGACGATTTTGTGGTGAAACCGGGCGACGCGAATGAGATCATAGCCAGAGTGAAGCGACTTCTGCGCCAGAACGAGAGCACAGACGCCAAACAGACGATCAAATGTGGCGACCTGGTCATAGATCACGCCAGGTACAGAGTATCTGTTGGCGGCAGGCCGATAACGCTGACCTTTAAGGAGTACCAGCTACTGAAATTTTTGGCCAGTAATCAAGGGAAGGTTTTCGGCCGGGAGGCTCTGCTGAACAAGGTCTGGGGATGGGACTACTATGGAGGCGACAGGACGGTAGATGTTCACATCAGGAGGTTGAGAAGCAAGGTTGAGGACCCGACCCATACCTTTATAGAGACGGTTAGAAATATCGGCTACAGATTACGGGAGAACCTGTAGCTGTTCATCTTTCCTTCGTTTATTCCGTCAGTTTTCTTTGGTTACCCTACGTAACATGGATTTAACCCGCCTGTAATATCCCGGAAACAATGGCGGGCTAAATTGTGGACATGAAATACCGGAGGGTTCCAGGTGTCCGTCGACTCCGCTGATACGGCCTGGCTCTTGATCTCGTCCGCCCTGGTTATGTTGATGACGCCGGGTGTGGCTCTGTTCTACGGCGGTATGGTGAGGAGGAAGAGCGTACTCTCTACGATGATGATGAGCTTCGCCGCTCTGGCTGTGGTCGGTCTCGTATGGGTGCTCTATGGCTACAGCCTGAGTTTCGCTTCCGATAACGCAGGCATTATCGGCGGGCTTGATTGGGCGGGTCTCAGGCAGGTGGGACAAATGCCCTCTGCTGTCTATGCCAGCACAGTTCCCCATCTGGCCTTCATGATATTCCAGGCCATGTTCGCCGTAATCACCGTAGCTCTGATTACCGGGGCAGTAGTGGAAAGGATGAAATTCAGTGCCGTGCTGGTCTTTTCCGTCTTATGGCTGACCGCCGTGTATTGTCCGGTGGCACACTGGGTGTGGGGTGAGGGTGGTTGGTTGAGGGAGCTGGGGGCTCTGGACTTCGCTGGCGGGACGGTGGTCCATGTTGCTGCCGGCGTCTCAGCCCTGGGTCTAGCCAGGTTGCTTGGTGCGCGCAAGGGCTTCATGGGGAAGGAGCCCATGGAGCCGCATAGCGTTCCCATGGTAGCGATCGGAGCCGGGCTGCTCTGGTTTGGCTGGTTTGGCTTCAATGCTGGCAGCGCTCTGACCTCCGGGGGATTGGCTGCCAATGCGTTCGTCACCACCAACATTTCGGCTGCTGCCGGCGCCTTGACCTGGATGATGCTCAGCTGGCGTCAACGGCGTCCCAGTCTCCTTGGCACGGCTACTGGAGCAGTTGCCGGCCTTGTGGCGATTACTCCGGGTGCCGGTTTCGTGGCGCCTCTGGCAGGGATACCGATAGGGATTGTAGCGGCAGTGGTTTGCTACTACTGCATGCTTTTCAGGATGAGGCGCGGTATCGATGAGTCCCTGGATGTGTGGGCAGTGCATGGTATGGGCGGCACCTGGGGCGCTGTCGCTACAGGCATTTTTGCTACCACAGCGGTGAATGCGGCGGGTGCTGATGGTCTGTTGCTGGGCAATGGCTTGCAGCTTCTCAGACAGCTCGCGGGAGTTGCCTCGGTCTGGGCCTATGCCTTCATGGCTACCTGGATTTTGGGGAAGGTAATTGATGTCACCATTGGGCTGCGAGTTACAGGGACGGAAGAAACGGTAGGTTTAGATATCTCACAACATGGTGAAAGGGCATACGGGGGACTGCTGAGATGAAGAAGATAGAAGCCATCATCAGGGAGGAAAGGCTGGAAAGTGTGAAAAAGGGCCTTGAGCATAATGGTTATTTCGGCATGACGGTCAGTGAGGTAAGCGGTAGAGGCCGTCAGAAGGGACTAAGGCTGCAATGGCGAGCAGGAGAATACCGGGTAGACTTGCTTCCCAAGGTCAAGGTCGAGGTCGTTATCCTTGACGAAGATCTATCCAGAGTCCTGCATGCCATTACCAGCAGTGCCAGGACTGGCGAAATGGGAGACGGAAAAATATTCGTACTTCCGGTCGACAATGCAGTGCGCATCCGGACCGGCGAGGACGGCGACAATGCTATATGAAGGATGCTTAAGAACGCAAAAGGAGGTCAAGAATGGAACACAGAAGCAGAGAAGAAGCCAGGGAATATGTTCTCAAGACAGCTAAGGAGCACGACGTTAAGTTCATCAGGTTGTGGTTCACCGATATTCTGGGGGTGTTGAAGAGCTTTGCCATTACTGTGGAGGAACTGGAGGGTGCCCTGGAGCAGGGAATGGGCTTTGACGGCTCTTCTATCGAAGGGTTTGCGCGGATCGATGAGAGCGATATGGTGGCTATGCCTGACCCCGATACCTTTCAGTTGCTTCCCTGGCGACCGAGGGTACATCATGCGGTAGCCAGGATGTTCTGCGATATTCAGAGACCGGGTGGCGAGCTTTTTGAGGGTGACCCCAGATACGTGCTGAGAAGGAACTTGAAGCGGGCGGCTGACATGGGATACGCCTTCTACGTGGGCCCCGAGCTGGAGTACTTCTATTTTGAGGATTCAAAAGGAACTCAGGGATTGGATGCAGGTGGCTACTTCGACATGACACCGCTTGATGTCGCCACTGACCTGAGACGAGAAACCGTTCTCACCCTGGAGGAAATGGGTGTAGCTGTGGAGTATTCCCACCACGAGGTGGCTGCCAGTCAGCATGAGATAGACATGAGGTACACCGATGCGCTGACTATGGCTGATAACGTAATGACCTACCGTCTGGTAGTCAAGCAAATAGCTCTGCAGCAGGGAGTTTACGCTACCTTCATGCCCAAGCCATTGTTCGGCGTCAACGGAAGCGGCATGCATGTTCACCAGTCGTTGTTCAAAGGTGATGCCAATGCTTTCTTTGACATGAATGATAAGTATCACCTGTCTAAGCTGGCCAAATACTATATCGCCGGACTGCTCAGACATGCCCCCGAAATTACCCTGGTTAACAACCAGTGGGTCAATTCCTACAAGCGGCTGATTCCCGGGTATGAGGCTCCTGTGTATGTTTCCTGGGCCCGGCGAAATCGGGCGGACTTGATCAGGGTACCGGAGTATATGCCGGGCAAGGAGAAGTCTACCAGGATAGAGTTCAGGTCTCCCGATGCTGCCTGTAATCCCTATCTCGCGTTCGCTGTGATGCTGGCCGCTGGCCTGGAGGGAATCGAGAAGGAATATGAGATACCCGAACCTGTGGAGGAGAATATATATGAAATGGAGGAGGAAGAAAGAAAGAGGCGGGGGGTCGGCACTCTGCCGGGCAGCCTTTGGGAGGCGATCCAGCTCGCGGAAAAGAGTGAACTGGTCGAAAAAGCCCTTGGCGCCCACGTTTTCACTGCTTTCATCAAGAACAAGGTGATCGAGTGGGACCAGTACAGGAGCCAGGTGACGGACTACGAACTGAAGAGGTATTTGCCGATTCTCTGATTGAAATACACCTGTTCTCTGGGCTGTACACGTACAGTTGTGTCACGCCACTTCTGTCCGAAACGGCAGCGCGGTGAACACTATGTATCGTTTTCTGGCCAACTTGGGGACGTGTAATTGGACCATCAACCCTGCTTTTCTAACTTTCTTAGCAGTTCTTTTCTTTTGTCTTCGTCAAGTGTGGTTTTGTTTTCCTTCACCTGGTATCGGGGCTCAAGCAGCGCTGCCTTCCGGGCCGCGAGGTCCTGCCGCAAACATATGTGGGGTCCCACGAAACAATCAGGCCCCACCCTGACTCCGGGCACAAGGCTGGCATTAACTCCGATGCGGCAGCCTCGACCAATAATCGCGCCCAGTTTGTCATATCCGGTATCTATCAGGCTGTCGCCAACTTTTATCCGGATATTCGCTTCATCCAGCCGGAAGTTGGCCAGCACGGTGCCGGCGCCCAGGGAGCAATCATTGTCTATGATGGAATCACCGACATAATTGGAATGGAACCAGCAGTTGTCGCCGATGTAGGAATGCTTCACCTCGGTAGAATAGCCGATCACGGAATTGCGGCCGATATGGCTGTAGTCTCGCACCAGGACGCTATTGCCGATGACGGAGTTTGCCCCGATGTAGACAGGCCCCCGAATCACGGCGTTCTCCAGTACCCTGACGTTGTCGCTGAGGATGACCTTTCCCTCAATGGTCGCTTTCTCGGAGATGCGGGCTGAGGGTGCTGTGTAGGGCTGGGCATTGTCCAGGAAATACTCTACAACTTTGAAGATATGCCAGGGGTATTTTACTGGTGCCCAGAAGTCGCGATAGGGAATCACCTTTATCTTGCGGCCTGCCTTCACCATGTTGTCCAGCGCACATTCGTAGACGTCGTCCCTGGTGGTCCGTACCGTCTCGATATAGCGCAGCAGTTCCTCCGGATCATTGTGGCAGTGAATGAGGATGTTTACCAGGTTGCTGGGTTCCTCCCCGGGGTTGGGCTTCTCCACGATGCGTACCAGTTCGTCGTGGGAATTGACCTGGAGATAACCGCCCGGGAAGTATTTGTCGACCTCGTAGCCCAGCATATAGGAGGAGGCGGCACCTACTTCGGCTTCCGCGATGATTTCTCTGCACGCAGAGCTTGAGAAGACATCGTTGGGATTTATTACGACGAGAAGCTGCCCCCGCAGAAACGGTTCAGCGCTTTTCAGGGCGTCAGCGATGCCCAGTGACTCCTTTTGCACAGCCAGGTCGACCTCTATCCCGGGAATTCTCCTCGTCACTTGCTCAATCTTCGCTGTATTGTCTGGATTCCCGATGATCACGAAATGGGTCAAACCCGCGTTACGGGCTGTGGTTATCTGATGCTCCAGCAAGGGCTTGCCGAGAAAATCCAGGAGAAACTTGTCTTCGGTTATAGGAAACATCCTCTTGCCGCTGCCGCCACAAAGAAGTACTGCTTTCATCTGTTGGCCTCCACTAGACTTTGGATAAGTGCGCTGCCTTTGCTTATCAGTTCGTCTGCTTGTGTCTGCGAACTTGACTCGGAGATTACCCGGATGAGGGGCTCAGTGCCACTGGCCCTGATAAGCATCCATGAATCAGGGAACTCCAGTCTGAGGCCGTCGAGAGCATTTACTTGCTGGGGATCGAAAGTTTGAGCCTTTTCCTTTGCCCGGGCCATGACTGGCTCCTTGAGTTGATTGGGGCAAGAAACCTTCGCTTTCTCAAAGTACAATCTGGGGATGGCCCGGAAGAATTGTCTGATTTCGCGCACATGGGTCAACTCGCTTAACAGGAACAGGGACGCGAAAATGCTGTCCGGGTAGTAGCCTGCCTCAGGGATGATATAGACGCCTACTTCTTCTACGCCCAGAGCAGCGTGGAGGTCGCGTGCTAGATAAGCGACCGCGACATCGCCTACTCTGCCCCTGACCACTTCCGCCCCCAGGTCCTTCACTGCCAGGTCAAGAAGAGTCCCGGCCTCTACTGTGGTTGCCACCTTCTTCCTTCCCGTTTTCTGGATGACCAGTCTCGAGATGAAGGCAATCAGCTCATTGAAACCGAGAAAGCCTTCCCTGTCGCAGAAAACAACACGGTCGGCATCGCCATCAAAGCAAATAGCTAAGTCGGCATCATGTTGTCTCAGGAAGGCAACTGTGCCCTGAAGCGTATCTGCCTTGGGCTCGGGGTTTCTCCCCGGGAAAAGGCCATCGGGCTCGTCGTTTACGGGTATCACGTTGAGGCCCATCTGGGCAAAGATGTCGCTGGCAAATCGCGAAGCAGCGCCGTTGCCAGAGTCGACCACTATCTTGAGCCCGCGATCGAATGTCGACTGCAAGAACTTGCTGCTAACAAAGGAGAGGTATTTCTTTTTCATGTCGTGCCCGTGCCCCAAGTCCCCTCTCTTACCCTGACGGAATTGTTTCTCAAAAAAAATCTTCTCGATCTCCCCCTCCTGAGCCTGGCTGTACCCCAGCGATTCCGCGGTGAAGAGTTTGATGCCATTGAACTCAGGCGGATTATGAGAAGCCGTAATCATAATACCAGCGGCGAATCCTAGTTCCCGGGTGAGCAGCGCCAGTGCCGGAGTAGGCAAGATGCCCAGATCAACCACGCTTATATCGGTGGCAAGCAACCCTGAGACGACCGCTTCCTTGACTAGCTCTCTGCTTATCCTGGTGTCGGTAGCTATACAAAGTGTGGAAGCTTGAGGTAGGGTGGTGCCTATGGCCAGGGCAACCTCGCGGCAGAAGTCGGGCGTTAAGTCATCATTGACTACACCGCGAATGCCGCTGGTGCCAAACAGTCTTCCTGCATTCATTCAATCTCTGACTGTGTCTTTGTGGCGGGCCTCAACTTCGGCGGACAGACACATCTCCGAAATGTCCTTCCGCATGTTGGGGGCGCTCCGGCGGGTTGACCCTTTTGCAGCAATGCTAGGACCAAACGGTCACCCCGAACAAAGATAGCATGGAATCAAACGGTTTCGCAATAGCCGCAGGTTGTGGTCGCGGCGCCGCCGCAATATGCTAAACTATGCTTCCCGGCCGCAAGCATTGCTGAGTTGGACACATGTGATGACAGAGGAAATAGCTTGGGTTCTGCTCGCCACCGTGTCGCCCATCAGTGAGTTAAGAGGCGGCATTCCATTGGGCATACTGAGATACGAGTTAGACCCCCTGTTTGTCTTCTGTGTAGCGGTCGTTGCCAACATACTGATATTCTTTCCTATCTTCTTTGCCTTACGTCTTTTCTATGTCAAGATTCTGTCCCGAATTCCGCTGTTCAACAGGTATCTGAATAGCTTGAGAAGGCGGGGTGAACCCAAGGTGGAGAAATACGGCTTCTGGGGGTTATTCCTGTTCGTGGCTGTACCGTTGCCTGTCACCGGAGCATATACCGGTACTATTCTGGCCTGGCTACTGGGCATGAGTTGGAGGAAAGCCTTTCCAGCAGTCGGTCTGGGTGTAATTGTGGCGGGTGTCGTAGTGTTGCTGATAACCCGGTTGATAGAGTTAGGGATACTCGCCGCGCCCTGGATTTTCCCCGGTTGGCTGGACTAGATTTCGGCCACTGGTTCAGTAAGCGTTCTTGCTGCGGGCCAACCGAATGTCAGCTTTAGGAAGCGAAGATAAAGGGAAAGCCGGGTATCCCCTATAGAGATACCCAGCCCCCGCAACAATTCTGAGATTCGCAGTACTGGTTCTAGCGCTTGCCTATTCTGAACATCTTGGTCCCGCATACGGGACACACACCTTGAGTGGCCGGCCTGCCGTTCTTCATGGTTATGCTCTTGGTATCTTTCATTTCCCTCTTGGCACGGCACTTCATGCAGTATGCTTGCATCTGTTCACCTCCCTTTTTATACAAGAATAAGCCATACGTTACTCGAATGTCAATAGTTTTGGTCAAATATTACCCAAATATTGGGGAAAATGTGGTTGCTAGTGCGTATTGTCTCCTATTTCGAGCCAGAGAGGAACCTCAGAAGGACGGGTTTACCAGTAGAAGGCTGGGTTAACCAGTTGAATGGGTTGATGGGTGGGCTAGGTATGAAGTTGCTGGAGGACCTGTCGCGCCTTCTGGCTGGCCTGGGCACGGTGGCTGATCTGGTTCTTCAACTGCAAAGGAAGTTCCGCCATGGTCTTGCCTGTCTCGGGAACGTAGAAGATGGGGTCATAGCCAAAACCGTTTTCTCCTTTAGCCTCGAAGGCGATCATGCCCTGACACTCGCCATAGCATACTTCGGACAGGCCTTCCGGAGTTGCTATCACAATAACGCATTTGAAACAGGCCGTTCTTTTCTCCCAGGGAACACTCCTGAGTTTGGCCAAAAGGAAGTTCACCCTGTCCGTATCCGTAGCAGTTTGGCCGGCGAAGCGGGCTGACCGCACGCCCGGCTTGCCGCCGAGCACGTCCACCTCCAGCCCGGAGTCGTCGGCGAGGGTGATGAGTTGGCCTAGGCGGGCATACGTAATGGCTTTCAATCCAGCATTTTGCTCGTAGCTGCCCCCCGACTCCTCGATAGTCTCTCTTATTCCTTGCGCAGCCAGCGTGGTTATGTGATAACCGAGACCGTCCAGGAGACTGCGATATTCCCTGATCTTCCCTTGGTTGAAACTAGCCAAAAGAAGCTCAGGCATTTGTACCCTTGAGGCAAACTAGATATCCCGGAATCTGGGTGCTAGCTTCTTGGCCACTTCAGGCATGGTGGTGTATTCCATTTCCTCAAGTGGCAGCCTGTGTGGTTCAAAGGGACCCATTCGGCGCAGGAAATCCGCCATAATGTTTGCCTGATGACGAGCCTCATCGAAAGCGGGGTCATCGAAGAGGTCACGAGGCCCGACGAGCTTGCCATCGGCAATCTGGAAACCGGCAGCCACCACTCTGGGGGGACCATCAAACCGGCAGGGATTGCTTTCACGAATAGCCACGGGCATCAAGGGGCCGTTGTGCGAGCCTCTCATCCAGCCTTCTACTATGTGAGGAGATGCAAAGGGTTCCAGTATTTCACCGACGGCGGGAAATTTTCCCTGGGAGCGAACGACACAGACAGGGTCGTCCTTGCCTACATATCTGCCTGCCATGAGAGACAATCTCTCGGTAGATGAAACTGCCGCGATTTCACCGCTCTCTTTGTGGTACACGGCTTTGATGGCATAACGGCCGGGCGCCCCCAGGTATACCAGCATATCGTAGATTTCCTCAGGGGCGTTAAACATAATTTTCTTATGCTCTTTGACGTCGTGGACTTCAAAGGTGAAACCGGCGTGCATATTGGAGGCGATCACTAACCCTATGGTGTTGAAGGGGTCGGCAAATATCTTATACAGCGGGAGGTTCCAGGCACCGGACGCGGTCTTATCCGCCATGAATATTATTATGGTCTCAGCTTTCCGCTCAGAAAACCTGATCTCCGCTGTGCCGGGCCCCATCCCCTTGACGTTGCCGGAAAAGGCATCCGCCAGAAGGTCCTGCCCGGCACCGTGCAGCTTCAACCTCTTAGCTACGTCGGTACATTCTACAAATGTGTCCCACGCTAGTTTGTGTATTTTTTCACTATCCTCACCTTGTTCGTGGGTCATTATGAGCTGGAGGTCATCCCCACAGACTGTAACATGGTGATCTATCAGCAGTCCCTGGCCCTGGGCTTGTTCCAGTTTTTCCCTGGCCTTTTGTACTACGTCAGGGTGGCTGGAAGAGTGCCCGACGTAGCCACCGATATCGGCCTTAATAGTGCTTAGAGTTACTTCCATCTCACCTCCTGCAATACGACCATAGTCTAGCAGCAGCGAGGCCAAACGTCAACGTTTGACAGGGATAGAGATTAGCCCCTCCTGGTTACTATCCAAGGCATCCACTTCACACTCGGGATGGAGAACAGCGAATCTCGCGCCGGGAAGAACAATTCGCCGGGAGCGACACCCCAACCCGGATGATTCTGAAAGCGTCCCTTTCTTCGGAAGGCTTGGTGTCCTTGTCCAGGATAGCGATGATTCAGACATCATGCCCGACTTCGGCCAGCGTTCTTGCCTCCCTTAACACGCGGGCATCGCAACGGCGGCTATTGGAAACGAACATCCATACCTTCATGACTTCAGCAAAGGTGTCTCGCAGCCGCATCATATAGGGATTGCGGAAAAAAGCACGAAACATCACGTTTCCTTAGAAGGCTCTTCGCCCAGCCGCTTCAATATCTCTCTGGCTGCCACTATACCCGAGGCTGAGGCCTGGACCAAGCCGCGGCTTACACCGGCACCATCGCCGGCGGCAAAGATATTGGTGATTTCGGTCTCCAAAGAAGGGGTCAACTTCAGCTGGCTGGAGTAGAATTTGACCTCTATCCCGTAGAGCAGAGTTTGAGGAGAAGCGACGCCCGGAACCAGTTTGTCCATAGCTTGAAGCATGTCTACTATGCTCTTAAGATACCGGTATGGTAGGGCAAAGCTTAGATCCCCCGGGGCTGCCGCCTTCAAGCTTGGTTCCAGTGGGTTACTTTCAAGGCGAGCTTGCGTGGAGCGACGACCGTCTATCAAGTCACCGAATCTCTGTACCAGTACACTGCCGCTGAGTATATTGGCTAGTCTCGCCAGGTACTTACCATAGGCAATAGGTTCGTGAAAAGGTTCAGTGAAGGTGGTACTTACCAGAAGGGCGAAGTTAGTATTCCTTGTCCTGGGCCGGGCGTAACCGGTACCATTGACGGTAATGACAGGATCCGAGCCCCCCGTGGACTCCGTGATCACCTCGCCTCCCGGGCACATGCAGAACGTTCTAACCCGGTCATTGAAACTCCTGGAATAGAACTCAAGTTTGGACTCGTATAGGGTCGAAGTCAGCTTTTCGGTAGTTGCCATTGGCACTTCGACTCGGCAGCCCACGTCTACAGGGTTGGATTCTAGACTTAGTCCTAGCCTCTCGGCTTCGTTGCTAAGCCATTCCGATCCCTCCCTGCCCGGGGCCAGGATCAAATAACGACAGCTTAGCCTTTCACAATCGCTGGTCTCGATAGCTTCAATGGCGCCATCGCCAACTATGATGTTCCGAATTGTTGTTCTCAGCCTTATGTCTACCCTGGATGATAGGTAATCCCTCATACCCTTCAGCGTTGCAAGACAGAACTCTGTTCCCAGGTGACGCAGCTTAACAGGAGTTAGCTTGAGCCCGGCTGAAGCAGCCTCTCGCTCGAGTGCCGGCAGGTTGTCGCCCACGCCATAGACCTTGGGCGGAGCACCGAACCGGAGGTAGATAGAATCAACATAGTCGATTAGTGCTTTGGCTTGCTCAAAGCCAATAAGTTCTGTGAGCCGGCCACCTACCTGGGTGGATAACGTCAGTTTTCCGTCGCTGAACGCCCCGGCCCCTCCAAAGCCACTCACCAAATGGCACGGGGAGCATAGGCGACAGCCCTCACTCCCATTCTGAGCGGGGCAGACACGACTATCAAGTTCTCTTCCCTTGTCCAGAAGCAGAACGCTGAGGCCTGCGTTGCACAGTTCTAAGCTGGCGAATATACCTGCGGGACCAGCGCCAAGTACGGCGACATCATAGGTTTTGGCCATCGACACTCGTTCTAGTGCTTGTTGATGTAACCAAGCGACGGAAAACTCTGCTGTTTCAAGGGCTTCGGGGGCCGTGAAACCAGGGTCAAGCGGCACACGCTGGAGCCATTCTATAGCTTTCTCCATTACTGGTCAAATGAATTTGCCCTGTTCGCGGCAGCATGGCCCACAGGCATAATGTACAAGGGGCTGATTTGTTCCTCTACTCCAAGAATCTGTCTTACCTCTTCGTCACGAAAGGCGCCAACTTCTACGGTTGCTAAGTCTAGAGCTACAGCTTGAAGATGGATATTCTCACCCGCGTGCCCGACCTCCATGTGAGTATACCGTTCTCCGCGTCTGCCATACGTGCGACAGGTCCTGTCATACAGGGCACAGATGACAATGTCCACCGGGGCTTCGAGAACGGATCCTTGGTCCAAAGCTGCTCGCGCTAGATCTGGCCTTGAATCTCCCGGCTTGTGTAAATTCAAAGAGTGAGACTGTGCTTCGTAGTGATAGATACCAGCCTGTATTTCACCTGAGACTTGCTGCGCCTCGCTTGCAGAGATACTCGTTTTTCCGATGAAGACAAAGATCTCCAGCGGATAGGTGGCTCCCGCACTTGGCACTGTCTTGAGCGTTCTCCCGGCAGTGAGGCCTTGCGCCGCCCACAGTATCTGACCCAGTTGGGAAAGCGTCAATGGCTCTGCACGGAAGGTGCGCACTGACCTGCGCTCTGCTATTGTCTCCTCCAGTGAGAACCTACCTTTTAGTTGAGGAGCAGGCAGCCTGATTTCAGTCTTGTCCATTGCCTAGCCCACCCTAGCTCTTGTCACCCTTTTCGCTTCCCGCGGTGAACAATTATACACTACAAAAAATTGCCGGCAGTATCTTTGTCCGGTGCATTCTGTTTTGCACGTCACTCAAGCTGTTGCTACAATTAACCACGCTGTTTCCAACTTGACTTCTCCACGTAGAAGGGTTATATGTTTGTATATTGTACGGAGTGACCGAGAAGTCCCAATTGAAGCTGCAACTGCCAAGTTCTACATGGAACCTAGTCCAAACAGGTAGATACTAATGCCGCATAAACGTTATATGGAGTGTGCTCTATCTCTGGCTAGGTTAGCTATGGGATATACCAGTCCTAACCCTGCCGTTGGGGCGGCAATTGTCAAAGATGGAGTTACTGTGGGCATGGGGTATACTCAACCTGTCGGCTCAGAGCACGCTGAGATCATGGCCCTTCGGCAAGCCGGTGACAAGGCAAAAGGCGCCACCATGTATGTTACCCTGGAGCCGTGTTCCCATTATGGGCGCACGCCACCTTGCACTCAGGCAATAATAGATGCCGGCATTTCAGAAGTGTACATAGCCGTCCCTGACCCCAACCCGATGGTTTCAGGGAACGGCATATGCAAGCTGAATGAAGCGGGTATCAAGACGCACATAGGAACCTGCGAGCAGGAAGCCTATGGTGTGAACGAGGCTTATGCCAAGCACATTACTACCGGTTTGCCGTTTGTTGTTGCCAAGTTTGCCATGAGCCTAGACGGCAAGATCGCTACCAAGACCGGTGATTCCAAATGGATAACCAGGGAGGAGGCCAGGAG
>Ga0180438_10002889_pt1 | contig 26983 bp, 15 predicted proteins | sample SS_ome_12_FD_132455 | JGI IMG/M metagenome (GOLD analysis project Ga0180438, IMG submission 132455) | Hypersaline lake sediment archaeal communities from the Salton Sea, California, USA - SS_3_D_2 metaG | ecosystem: Environmental > Aquatic > Non-marine Saline and Alkaline > Hypersaline >... | reverse complement strand
CTTCCAAGGCCGTCGAGGGCCTGAAATCAGCAGCGACGGCCTTCCAAGGCCGTCGAGGGCCTGAAATCAGCAGCGACGGCCTTGGAAGGCCGTCGTACGTCAGATGGCTGAATCGCTCCCGTGAGCGCAGGATGCGGCGTCACTTCTCCCGTGTCACCCAGATCGGCGACGACCAGGCGAAGTCGTTCTCGCCGATCTGGGCACGCACGTAGTAGTAGGCCGATTGGCCGGGCTTCAGGTCGAGATCGTTGAACTGAAACGCGGCCTCTTTGCGATTCGGCTCCGAGGTGTAGATGAATCGGGCGTCGCGCACCACGTCCATACGCACGATATCCGCCGGCGCCACGATGCGGGCGTCGATCGTCGGCGTGCCTTCGACGGTGAGTTCCCGCCCCAACGGCTCGTCGCCGATGCGGACCTGCACCACCACGGCGATCGTAGCCCCAAAGGCACGGCGGGCGCGCAGCGCGTCGAGAATTCCACGGCGCGTGAAGCCCCGGTCGCCGGCGGCGTTGTCCGGCGTGATTCCAAGGTCTTCGACGTAGGCGCCGGCGCGGGCCTGGTGGGTTTGCCCGTGGTCGCTCGATGCGACGATCCCGATGCGCACGCCCTTGGCCAGGGCGTCCCACATCGAGTGGCCCTGGGTGTAGATCTTCGCCACGCGCGGGCAGCCGGCGAATTCGTAGCTACCCCGGGCCTGGAAGATCTCGCCCACGCGCTCGTACTCCTCGTTCCACCGCTCCCAGTCGGTCCGCGACCCGCCGTCGGCAAGCTGGTGGGGGATGGCGATCGCGCCCGAGTCGGCCAGGGCGGCGAACAGCTCGCGGGGAGCGTCGACCTCCTCGACCGGGCGGCCCCGCTCGGCGTGGACCACATTCTTGTGCCCGCCGCGCGCCTGGTAACTCCCCCCGTGCTCGTAGCCGTACAGGGCCACGAACCGGCCGGGGATGGTGTAAAGATCACAGTACTTCTGCGAGCGCCACCAGTCGTAATCCTGGCGCGGGCGGGCCTTCCGATCGTGGCGGTGCTTGAGGATGTCCTGGTCGTGGTCGCTGATGGCCAGCCAGTCGAGCCCGCAGGCGTTCAGGGCGTAGCGGTAGGCGTCCTGCAGCGAGCCGTCGCGCCCGTTGGCACACCGGCTGATGTCGGTGTGGCGGTGCGTGTCCCCCAGCAGGCAGCGGTAGGCCGTTCCGCCCACGGTCCAGGTGCGGGGGAGCGGCTCGAGCTCGGGGTCGGGCGCGGCCGGGGTGATTTGGCCCAAGTCCTCGGCCGCGACGAGCTTCACGTCGCCCATCGGCGTGCCGAACCCGGCCAGCGACGCCAGGGCCACGTCGTAGTCCACGGGCATGTACGGAAACTGGCGCGTGCGCCCGTCGGCGGCGTAGACCACGAGCAGCTCGCCCGAGGGGTCCACGGCCACGCCGGGCCGGACGTCCTGGCGCCCGTTGCTGCGGTCCAAGAGCACGGGCTCGGACCAGCCCGAGCCGTCGAACTGCGTGGCGAACAGGTGCCACATGCCGTAGCTTTGCGCGCGGCGCCCCCCGGCCGTGTAGAACGGGTGGACCCGGTTCTCGAAGCGGAAGACGACCCACACGCGCCCCCGCCCGTCGACGGCCACGGTGGGGTACTCGATGAACTGGGTGAACGGCTCGGGCAGCGACTCCATGAGACCGGCGGCCGGGCAGCGCAGCTTGCCGTCGGCGTACACCGCGACTTGCGCGTCGCGCCACGAGTGCAGCGTGCCGCCGCCATTCGGGTGTTTGCCCCAGTCCTCCATGCTCACGTCCCAGGCCAGCCACACGCGCCCGGCGGCGTCGGCGGCCACGCTGGCGTGGGCCTCGCGAAGCGCGGTGGCGGCCACCGGCCGGGCCGGGCCGAGCGGGCGCGCGGCCCCCTCGGCCGGCGCGGTGAACTCCCGCAGGTAAACGTCGAAACTGCCGTTGCGGTACGTGTCCCAGGCAACCACTAAGCGCCCGTCGGGCGTGGCGCAGAGGGCCGGCTCCCAGTCGTCGGCCGGGTGATCGCTCACGTTGACCGGCTCGCCGAGCCCCTCGGGACCCAGTCGCGCCAGCCTCAGCTCGTAGTGCAGGTCCTCGGCCACCGTCTGCCAGGCCAGCCAGAGGTTGCCGCGCGTATCGCGAGCCAGTCGCGGCCAGAAGTCGTTCAACGGGCTCGTGGTCAGTCGCACCGGCTCGCCGTCGCTTCGTGCCCAGAGGTCCCACTGTCGCCCGTCGTTGGCGGTCCAAACCACCCAGAGCTTGCCCGCGCCGTCGGCCGCACACCGCGGCTCCAGACAGTCGCCGGGCCCGTCGGTGAGCACGCGGGTCTCGTCGCCGACGCGCAGCACCACCCGGTCGGTCTGCCCGTCCCACGCCACGTAGGCCACGGCCGTGCGCCCGTCGGGCAACACGGCCACCGAGGGGTACTCCTCCTCGCCCTGGTCGCCGGTGAGCGGCGTGACGTTGGGGATCCATTGGAGTCGGGCCTTGCCGTCCAGGACCGAGGCTGCCCGCTCGTCGCGCAGTTGCTTCAGCGGCACGTCGAAGTCGCCCAGCTTCGTCGTCCCCCGAAGCGTCGCATCGGGCGGCGCGGAAATCTCCAGCAGCCACCCCTTCGACAGCGCCGGCCGATACGCCCGGGCGAGCTTCGCGGCCTTGGCCGACGCCGCGTCGTGCTCGCTGGTGAGCTTGAAGGATGTGCCCTGCACGCTGTCCTGGCGCTCACTGAGCCACGGCCGAATCGTGACCTCGCCCCCGGCCACGGACAGCTCCCCGTCGCAAGGAACGACCGCACCGATCTTGGCCGAGTCGAACGTAAATAGCACCGTCGTCGTCTCTTGCCCCCCCGCGCGGCTCGTCGCAAGGCACAAGACGGCGACCAATCCGATCACGTGAACTCGTGACATGACTGGGCCCTCTCCGTGGTTCTCCGAAAAGTTCGTAGTGACCGCATTCATGCGGTCCTGGGCCCGACAGAAGGCGCCTTTCCGCAGCCAGGCCCGATGAATCGGGTCACTACAAACACTCTCCGGACAGCCTCTCAGTGTGATAAGGGAACGCAGCTCTCTTTCGTCTCCCTCATTTGATCCCCAACCGCTTCTGCATCTCCTCGAGCGATATTCCCTTGGTCTCCGGCACGAGGGTCAGGACCCAGAGCAACTGGAGGATCATCATGAAGGAGAAGAATCCGAATATGACTCCGGCGTCGAACGCCCTGATGGCGACGGGGAAGAACAGGGTGATCAGGGCGGCGAACATCCAGTGGGTGAAGCTGCCCAGGGCCTGGCCGGCGGCGCGGTTGCGGTTGGGGAAGATCTCGCTGATGAAGACCCAGATCACCGCGCCTTGCCCGATGGCGTGGGCGGCGATAAAGGCCATGATCGAGATCAGCACCACGGTGCTCTTGAAGCCCAGGATTTCGGATGCCTGCTCTTTGGCCTCCGACGCGATCTCCGCGACGCGTTTCAGGTCCGCCTCGGCCGGGATCGTCACCGCATCGCCGGTGTATTGCTCGCGCGCGCTGGCGACGGCGAGCGCGGCCTTGGCCTGCTCGTATTCCTCGCGGATCTTCTGTTTGTCCCCATCGGTCAGGGGCGAATCGGGCTCGTCGATGCGGGCCATCTGTTCTGTGCTGTTGGTGACGTCGATGGAGCTCGAGACCACCTTGAAACCGGGGTAGCTCAAGAAGGCGAAGGCACACACGCCCAGCGAGGCGATGTACCCCAGCGAGCCGATGAACAACAGGGTGCGGCGCCCCATGACGTCGATCAGCCCCAGCCCGACGAACGTGAAGATCAGATTGGTCACTCCCAGCGCCGACGCGGCCAGCAGCGGATCGGTCATGCCGGCCAGGCCGAGCAGGCGCGGGGCGAAGTACAGGATGGCGTTGATGCCGCTGAGCTGGTTGAAGAAGGCGACCAGGAAGGCCAGCATGATCGGTACCTTCAGGCGCGAGGTGAAGAACTTCGCGGCGGTCTGCCGGTCGCCCACGCTCGCGGCCACCGAATCGGCCAGGCTCGTGATCTCGGATTCCGACAGCTCCGGGTTGATCTGTCGGAAGACCTCCATGCCGGCCTCGCGTTGCCCGCCGTGGACGATGAGCCAGCGCGGGCTTTCGGGAATCCCGAAACACATGACGGTGTAGATCAGCGCGGGAAAGGCTTCCACGCCGAGCATCCACCGCCAGGCGATACTCTCGTCGAGGTACTTGCCGAGCAGGTAATTCGAGACGAACGCGACCAGGATGCCGAAGACGATGTTGAACTGGAACATCCCGGCCAGCCGGCCTCTGAGCCTGGCCGGCGAAATCTCGGAGATGTACAGCGGCGACGATACCGTAGCGATCCCGATCCCCAGGCCACCGAGGAAACGAGCGGTCCAGAAAGAGAACTTCTCCGGCGCCAGGCCCGAACCCACCGCGGAAACGAAATACAGGACCCCGACGAACAGCAGCGTCCTTCGCCGGCCCCATCGCTCGGTTGGCAAGCCGCCGATCAAGGCGCCCCACACGGTGCCCCACAGTGCTGCGCTCACGCAGAGGCCGTGCATCAGGCCGCCCAGTTGCCAGAGCGACTGGATCTTCTGCTCGGCACCGGAAATCACGATGGTGTCGAATCCGAACAGAAATCCGGCCAGCGCGGCGATAATCGCGCTCTGGAGCAGGTAGGATCGCTTCGGCATGAGGTGCTCCCGCAAAAAAAGGGGCTGCGTTGGCTCGTTCGCTCCGCCTCTCGGCGGGTCCGTACATGGTTACGGAACCGGCCGCGTTCGTCAATAAGCCTTCGGGCGGCGATCGAACGAGGGACCGGATTGACGCGGCCGCCCGGTTCGGATATGCGTGATAGGGCTAGACGTGCAGGCCGGCCCGTCCCAAAGCCCCCGCGATCGCCAGGAGACGCCCGTGTCCAAGAGTCGGGAAAAGATCGAGCGTATGCGAGCGGCCCTCTCGCACCGCGAGCCGGACCGCGTGCCCGTGGGCGAGTTTTTTTGGACCGGGTTCCTCAAGCAATATCGGGCGAAGCTCGGCGACGGGTTCGACCCCTACCGCCACTTCGACCTCGACTACATCGTGATCACGCCCAACATGGACCCCCGGATCCGGCCGTTCGAGATCCTCGAAGAGTCGGGCGAGGACGTGGTGCTCCGCACGGGCTTCGGTGCCACGATCCGCCGGTCGGGCGACAAGCCCATGCCACACTTCGAGGCGTTCTCGGTCAACCGGCCCGGGGAGATGGCCGACGTCGAGTTCGACCCGCCGGACGACCCGCGCCGGTTCTTCTCCGGCGGAGACGACCAGATCAACGGCGTGGGCGACGCCCTCGCCCGCGATCTGCCCCCCTGGGACGAGCGGGTCGAGCCGTACGTCGAGGACTTCGCCGTGTTCGGGTCGGTCTGCGAGCCCTACGAGTACCTGTGGCGAATCATCGGCTCGGAAAACGCCCTGTACTGGATGGCGACCGACCCCGAGCTGTTTCGCCGGTTCGTCGATCGGGTGGGCGACTTCCTGCTGCGGTTCGCCCGGGCACAGATCGACGCCGGCCGGGGGCGGCTCTCCGGCATGTACATCTGGGGCGACGTGGCCTATGTGAACGGGATGCTCTTCGGCGCCCCGCGGTGGCGCGAGGTGTTCAAGCCCCACGTCAAGGCCCTGTTGGACCTCTGCCGCGAGCACGGCCTGATGAGCATCTACCACGGCTGCGGCGACGCCCGCGAGATATTCGACGACCTGGTGGAGATGGGCCTGGACGGCTACAACCCGCTCGAGGCCAAGGCCGGGCTGGACGTGGTCGAGCTGAAGAAGCAGTACGCCGGGCGCCTGGCCTTCGTGGGCAACATCGACGTGCGCGTGCTGGAGCGCGGCGACCCGGACGCCATCCGACAAGAGGTCACGCGCAAGCTCCAGGCCGCGCGCGGCGGCGGCTGGGTCTTCCAGTCCGACCACTCGATCTCCAGCAGCGTGGCCCCCGAGAGCTACGAGCTGGCGATCGAGACGTTGAGGGAGCTGGGGGACATGCCCCTGAAGGAGTGAGGGCCAGCCATGAAAATCGCCGAAATCCGAGCCGACTGCTACCGGATTCCGTTTGCCCGGGTCCTTTCGAGCTCTCGTCACGGCCGGATTCCCGACTTCCAGGGGAAGCTTGGGGTCAGGCCGACGTTAGACGTTAACCGAAAAGGTGGGGCCACTGATTAACGCCTAACGTCGGCCTAACCCCATTCTCGCGTCTCGCGTACGGGATCATTACGTTTGTCGCTACTGTAGCCGTGAGCGTGAACCTCCCGCGGGCAAGCCGCGGGCATCCGGCCCCTTGTCAAAGCCAATACCGGCGAGCGAAAATACCGTTTGGTGCTTGCTCCTCTTTCGCCTCATTCAACACGGCACTAGCTCATGAAAATCGCCGAAATCCGAGCCGACTGCTACCGGATTCCGTTTGCCCGGGTCCTTTCCAGCTCGCGCCACGGCCGGATTCCCGACTTCCAGTTGATCACCGCGCGGGTGCGCGACGACGAGGGGGCCGAAGGGACCGGCTACACGTACACGATCGGCCAGGGCGGCGCGGCCGTGCGCGCGATGATCGCGCTGGACCTGGCTCCGGTGCTCGTGGGCGAGGACCCCCGGCCGGTCGAGCGGCTCTGGGACCGGATGTGGTGGCGCCTGCACTGGGTGGGGCGCGGCGGAGCCGCGTCGTTCGCCATGGCCGCGGTCGACGTGGCCCTCTGGGACCTCAAGGCCAAGAGACTGGGCGAGCCGCTGTGGCGTCTGCTGGGCGGGCACTCGCCGGAGGTCGAGGTCTACTTCGGCGGCATCGACCTCGAGTTCCCGCTCGACCAGCTCATCGAACAGACGCGGGACTACCTGGCGGCCGGGTTTCGGGCCATCAAGATGAAGGTCGGGCGCAAGGTGCTGGGGGAAGACGTCGAGCGCGTGGCGGCGATCCGCGAGGTCGTGGGGCCCGACGTGCCGCTGATGGTCGACGCCAACATGGGCTGGCGCGTGGACCGGGCCATTGCCGCCGCCCGGGCGTTTCGCCGGTACAACCTGCTCTGGATCGAGGAGCCGATCATCCCCGACGACCCGGCCGGCTACGCCCGGATCGCCGAGCAAGGGGGCGTGCCCCTGGCGGCGGGCGAGAACCTGCACACGGCCTACGAGTTTCGCAGCATGATCGCCTCGGGCGCGGTCGCGTTTCCCCAGCCGGACGTGGCCACGCTGGGCGGCATCACCCCATGGCTGAAGGTCGCCGCGCTGGCCGAGCTTTACAACCTTCCGATCAGCACCCACGGCGTCCACGACCTCCAGGTCCACCTGCTCGCGGCGATCCCCAACGCCTCGTACCTCGAGGTCCACGGCTTCGGGTTGGAGAAGTTCATGCGCCACTCGCTCAGCTTCAAGGACGGCAAGACCACCGCCCCCGATCGGCCGGGGCACGGGGTGGAGTTCCTTTGGGAAGGGCTGGAGAAGTTCCGGGAGTGACGTCGACCGAGACGTGAGAGCCTGTGTTGACAGCACAAGACCGCGCGGGTCGGGCGTCGTGATGCGAGCGACGGAACAAGATCACAAAGGAGCCGAGGTGCCATGAGACCTTTGCGATTCTACGAACACTTCGCCTGCGCCTACGGAACGATTTGGCTCGTGCTGCTGGCATGCGCTTTCTTGATCCAGGAGCACATCGACGCCGGGGCGTTCGGTCTTTTCGGGTTCCCGGTCATCGCGCTGATCTACGCGTTCATTCGCAAGGCCGGCGAGAGCGCCGTTGCCGACGAACGCGAGGCGTTGCGCGCCGAGATCGCCCGACTGAGGGCGGCACTGGAGGAACGGGCCGAGTGAAAGCGGCGGATTACGCGACACATTGTGGTCCCCGCCGAGTCATCGCCATGTTCGGCAGGTCCTCTTCTGTCCATAGTCGCCCGCCAGCAGCCCTCGGAACGACAAGTCGGCCGTGGACTGCGGGTGGGGAGTATGCGTTCGACTGTCGAACCACGTGACTTCAGTCGGCCGTCGCGAGATCGAGGAAGACGACGATCGAAGGGTTGCCAACCGGGGTGTAATGGCCGGTGAATTCCAGGCCGCCGGTCTCGCGACTTACCCGGAAGACGGCGACGTTGTCGCTGCGCTGATTGCAGCAATAGAGGAACCGGCCGGTGGGGTCGAAGGTGAAGCTGCGCGGATAGTTCCCTCTTGTCCATACTTCTCCCTGGTACGTAAGGTCGCCGTTGGGGCCAACGGAGAAGACCCCGATGCTGTCGTGCAGCCGGTTGCCCGCATAGACGAATCGCCCCTCGGCCGAGACCAGGATCTCGGAGCAGAAATTGCTGCCGGCAAAGCCGGGCGGCAGCGTCGAGACCGTTTGGCGCGCGGCCAACCGGCCCGCTCGGGCATCGTAGTCAAACAAGACGATGGTCGAGCCTTCTTCCTGGATCGAGTAGAACCAACGGCCATCGGGGTGAAAGTGGAAGTGACGCGGCCCGTCGCCGGGTGGCAGCGAAACCGCGGGCGGATTATTCGGGGCCAGCGTGCCCCGCTGCTGGTCAAACTCCCAGACGAAGATTCGATCCAAAGCCAAGTCGGCGTGTAGCACGAATCGCCCCGAGGGGTCGGCCTGGATCATGTGCGCGTGGGTCCGATCGTGCCCGCTGAAGGCGAAGCTGCCCGTTGGAGCACTGGTTGCCTTGGTGGGGCCGATCTTGCCGGCATCGTTCTTGACGTCCGTGGCGCTGCCCAGCCGGCCATCGGGCAGAATCGGCAGCACCGCCACCGAGCCGCCGAAGTAGTTGGCCACCAGCAGGAACCGCCCCGAGGGATGGATGCTCACGTAGGTCGGGCCGGCGCCGCCGGAGCGGACCGTGCCCAGCAGCGTCAAATGCCCGTCGGAGCGATCGACGGAGAAGGCGCTTACTGTCCCTTCGTTGTCCTTGCCCGCGCGATCCGTCTCATTGGCGCTGTACAGTCGGGTGCCGGCCGCATTCAACGCCAGGCAGCTAGGGCTCGTTCCCATCTCGTGAACGCCGACAGGGGTCATTGCCCCGGTGACGCGATCCACCCGGAAAAGGTGTATGCCGCGACCGTTGCCGGGCGGCAGATCCACCTGCGTTGGCGGCATATCGCGAAGCGGAGAGCTGAAGGTGCCCACATAGGCAATCAGCGGCCTGCCGGCTTCACGCGGCTGCGCGTGGAGCAAACCGGCCGTAAGCGGGGTTGCTCCGGCCAGTGCGGCACAAGCCTTCAGAAACGAACGTCGGGAACGGTCGAGTGGAGTCATGGCGAGAACCGGTCGGTATGGTGAATGGGGCGTTTGAAGCCGGCGGAATGAGCGTTCGATAAACGGTTCGCCGAGTCTGACCTACGGGCCGACCCCGTGACCGGCTTGCGCGGCGCTCCGTTTCTCGATCCGGTACAAGTGCGTCTTGGTGCGCACGATCAGCGCGTTGCCCACCACGGCGGGCGAGGCCATGCAGCCGGCGTCGAGGCGGTTGGCGGCCAGGCGTTGGAAGGTGCGGTTCGGGCGGATCACGGTGGCCTCGTCGTCGTGGCTGAAGAAGTAGATGCGGCCGTCGGCGTAGATCGGCGAGGCGGAGAACTGGCCGCCGAGGCGCTCTTGCCAGACCGTCTCGCCGGTGGACAGCTCCAGGCAAGAAGCGACCCCGCGGTCGTCGGCCATGTAGATCAGGCCCTCGACCAGCACGGGCGTGGGCTTGACGGGAATGCCCTTGGTGGCTTTCCACACGACGTGCGTGTCAGTCACGTCGCCTTGCCCGTCGGGCCGCACGGCCCAGAGCTGCGCGCGCCCGAACCCGGAGTTGACCAGCACCAGCCCGCCGCCGAACAGCGGCCGGGAGACGTTCGAGAAACCCGGCACGGCGACCCGCCACAGCTCCTTGCCCGTGGCCGGGTCGTAGGCGTACGAGCCCTGGGCTCCCGTGCTGACGAGCTGGGTCCGCCCGGCGGCCTCGATCAGCGTGGGCGTGCTGTATGCCTTGCGGAAGTCGGGATTGAAGGCTTCGAGGTCGATCGAGCGGTCGGTTTTCCAGGCGGTCCGGCCGGTCGTCTTGTCCAGGGCGATCATGTACTGCACGTCGATGCCGTCCATCGAGAGTATCAACAGGTCGCCGAAGAGGATCGGCGAGGAGCCCGGCCCGCGGAAATGGTCGCAGGGCAGGTCGCGGCGCTGCCAGAGCACGTTACCCGAGGCGGTGTCGAGACAGGCCGTGCCGTAGACGCCGAAGTGGACCCAGACGCGGCCCTTTTCCACCACCGGCGTGGGCGACGCGAAGCTATTGAGTGAATGCATTTCCTGCGTGATCTCGCGGTTGGTGAACACCCGGAGGTCGTGCAGCACTTCGCCGGAGCCGAGGTCGACGCACACCGCGAACATCTCAAGCCCATCCTCCGTGGCGGTGGTGAGCCAGACTTGCCCGTCGCTGACCACCGGCGACGACCAGGCGCGCCCGTGGATCGACACCTTCCAGGTGACGTTTTCCGTCTCGCTCCACGTGAGCGGCAGCCCGGTGGCGTCCGCGTGGCCGTCGCCGGTCGGCCCGCGGAACTGCGGCCAGGAGTCGCCGGCCGGGGCGGGCGCAGGGAAGATCATCAACAGAGACGTCCAGAGCAATCGGTGCATCGCCGCTCCTTGGGAACCGTGCGCGGGTGGGAAGTCGGGCGGGTGGAAACCGGGGGGGAACGAGAAGAGTATAATCGAAGACGCCGCGCAGGCCAAACCAGCTTGCACGCGGACCTCCGCTCGGCCTAGAATGGTATCCCAAGACGCGGGCCGCCGGACAGACCGCGAAACGCTCCGCGGCCGGGCCTCCCCCGCCGAGCGACCCCTTCCCACCCTGCCAACGCGCAAGGAGCGAACCATGCAGCGGCTCCTCTCCCTGATCGTGCTGATTGCCTTGCTCGCCTTGGCGACGAGCGCCCCGGCCACGGCCCAAGCCAAGACGGTGAAGATCGACGTGCGCGTCGACAGCCAGGCCCCGGGCTACGAGGGCCACCGGGCGTTGGACGGCGATCCGGCCTCGATGTGGCACACCGAATTCGGCACCGCCGAGCCGACCCACCCGCACGAGATCATCCTCGATCTGGGCTCTAGCTACGAGATCGCCGGATTCACGTGCCTGCCGCGCCCGGGCGGGGGCAACGGCACCATCGGCCGGTTCGAGTGCTACGTGAGCGACAACAAGAAGGAGTTCGGCAAGCCGGTCGTGGCCGGCACGTTCGCCGAGAAGGTCGCCGAGAACGTGGTAACCTTTCCCGCCAAGGTGAAGGGCCGGCACTTCAAGCTCCGCGCGCTCGACGAGGTGAACGGGCGCCCGTGGACCTCGATCGCCGAGCTGCGCCTGCTGGTCCAAGGGGTGGAGTTCCGCGGCAAACCCTCCTCGGCCTTCGACCTGACGAACGACGAGGGCGAGCCGCTCGACGAGCTGGCGACCCAGTTCGTCGTGCTCAAGCGGGACGTGCGGAGCCGCGCGCAGTTCGAGCGCGTGGCGCCCGAGACGTTCCGCCCCGAGGCGCTCATCCTGGAGACCGACCGTGATCCGGTCGATGTGGTGCTCCGGCGCACGGCGGCGTTGCTCGAGGACCTCGAGGGAATGCCCCGGGCGCCGAACCTCGCCGCGCAGGAGAAGCGGCTCGGTGAGCTGAGAATCAAGGCCGAGGGCATCGACGTGCAGGACGAAGAGGCCCGGCTGGCGCTGTTTAGGGAAATCTGCGCGGTGCGGCGCGAGATCGCGCTATCCAACCCGCTCTTGGACTTCGACAAGCTGCTGTTCATCAAGCGGCACCGATCGCACTTCAACCACATGTGCGACCAGTACTACGCCGTGTACGCCGAGCCGGGCGGGGGCGTGTACGTGCTCAACGACCCCTTCGAGAAAAAGGGGTCGGGAGTCTTTGTTGCGCAACAAAGACTCCCGACCCCTTTGTTGCGCGACGTGCTGGCCGACTCGGTGGTCGAGCGGGGGCGGCTCAAGGGGCAGAAGCTTGAAGGTGGCTCGTTCGTCTCGCCCGATCTCTCGTACGACGCTAAGCAGGTGCTTTTCGCCTACGTTGAGTGCCGGGGAGACACGGGCCACCGCCACCACACCGACCCCACCCAGGGCCATTGGCACGAGGGGCGCGCGTACCACGTCTTCAAGGTGAATCTCGACGGCTCGGGCCTGGCGCAGTTGACCGACGGCACCTGGAACGACTTCGACCCCTGCTGGCTACCCAACGGCCGGATCGCGTTCACCACGGAGCGGCGCGGGGGGTACCTTCGCTGCGGGCGCGTGTGTCCGACCTACACGCTGTTCGACATGGCGGCCGACGGCAGCGACATGACCTGCCTGAGCTTCCACGAGACCAACGAGTGGCACCCGAGCGTGACCCACGAGGGACTCATTCTGTGGACTCGCTGGGACTACGTCGACCGGCACGGCTGCACGGCCCACATGCCCTGGGTCACCACGCTCGACGGGCGCGACCCTCGTCCGGTGCACGGCAATTACTCCCCGCGCAACACGCGGCCCGACATGGAGGTCGACTGCCGCTCGATCCCCGGCTCGCACAAGCTGGTGGCGGTGGCCGCGCCGCACCACGGACAGGCGTACGGCTCGCTGATACTGATCGACCCGAGCGTGCCGGACGACGACGGGATGGGCCCGGTACGGCGAATCACGCCCGAGGTCGGGTTCCCCGAGAGCCAGGGCGGTGCCCAGGTCTACGGCACGCCGTGGCCGCTGGGTGAAAAATACCATCTGTGCGTGTACGACCCGGCCATGCAGCCGGGGCTCGGGCGCCAGGGGCAGGGGTTCCTGCGGGGCGACTACGGCATCTACCTGGTCGACGCCTTCGGCAACAAGGAGCTGATCTACCGCGACCCGGAGATCGCCTGCTTAAGCCCCATTCCGGTCAAGCCGCGTCCGCTGCCGCGCACGGCGCCGGAGCTGGCCAACCGGGGCCCGGACACCAACCCCGCCAACCGCCCTGCCCCCGGCCCGGACAACGACAGGCCCGAGGCGACCCTGGCCGTGATCAACGTCTACGACAGCCTGAAGCCGTGGCCGGAGGGGACGCGGCTGACACAGCTTCGGGTGCTGCAAGTGCTGCCGATGACGGTGCCCTCGGGTGGGCCGCCCCACCAGACGGGCATCCGCATCGCCTCGGCGGGCGATTCGGTGGTGCCCTGCCGCTGGGTGCTGGGCACCGTGCCGGTCGAGGCCGACGGCAGCGCCCACTTCACCGTGCCGGCCCACCGCGAGATTTTTTTTCAGGCGTTGGACGAAGAAGGGCTGGCCGTGCAGTCGATGCGTTCAGCCACGGCCCTGCAAGAGGGCGAAAGGCTGGTCTGCGCCGGTTGCCACGAGCCGAAGAGCCGCACGGCGCTGGAGCCGGAGACGTTGCCCCTCGCGCTGCGCCGGCCGCCGTCCACTCCCACGCCCGACGTCGACGGCTCGTCCCCGTTCAGCTACCCCCGGCTGGTGCAGCCGGTGCTCGACGCGAAATGCGTCGATTGCCACGCCAAGGAGGGGGGCAAGGCGATGAACCTCGGGCGCGAGCCGATCGCCAACAAGTTCTACGCCTCGTACAACAACCTGGCCCGGGATTGGGGCTTCCACAACTACGGCGATCCCTACCGCACCACGCCGGGCCGGTTCGGCGCCCGGGCGTCGAAGCTCTACGAGCTGCTCGAAAAGGGCCACTACGACGTGAAGCTCACGCCCGAAGAGATGCACCGCATCACCCTTTGGCTCGACTGCTCGTCGATGTTCTACGGCGTGTACGAGAAGGAGGGGGGCGAAGCGCAGCTTCGCGGGGAGGTGGCGTATCCGACGTTGGAGTGAGGCGGCCCCGTACCACCTCACTAACCCCCTGCAACCGTTTGGTCACCCGGTCGAATCATCGGACGCTTCCTCCGCCAGAAGAGCCGCTTCCGCGTAACTCAAACTCGCCCGAGAAGCGTCACGCATATCTTCTTCCGACCACTCGTCGCTCTCGTCCACGGGCCGCTCGTGCCGCGTCTTCAAGAACAGCACGAAGTCGTAGACCTCGGCGATTCGGTCGGGGGGCAGCGTACACAATTGCCGCACGACGTCGGGGATGGATGCCTGCATGGCCGATGGCTCCACTCGGTTTCTCTTCGTGCTGGAATCGGACGTTCTTCCTCCACTATAGCCCGGCCGTCGCGGTCTCGACAACCCCGCGCTGCCCCACCGCGGTAGGGTGCCCGCCGGTGCTCGCTCGCGCCGCTGCCACCGCTGGCTTGTTGCCCGGCGGTCGGGTAAGCTGGTGAGCACGCCGCGAAGCTTGCGGCAGCCGGCGGCGGCCCGGCGCCACACCGCCCCGCGCTTCCCGCAGCATCCAAACACGCCTGAATCAGAAGGAGTTTGCCATGAGCCCGTCCCGTCCCACCAAGTCGCCCCCGCCCGCGTCCCGACGCGACTTCCTCAAGCTCTCCGGCACCGCGGCCGCTGCCACGGCCCTGGCCGGCGTGGCCGTGCCCCGGGTTCATGCCGCCGAGGACAACACGATTAAGCTGGCCCTGGTCGGCTGCGGCGGACGCGGTACCGGGGCCGTGGCCAACGCCCTGTCGACCTCCGGCGGGCCGGTCAAGCTCGTGGCCATGGCCGACCTGTTCGAGAACCGGCTGACCGGCAGCTTCAACCGCCTAAGCGGCCAGTTCAAGGACAAGATCGACGTGCCGCCCGAGCGCCAGTTCATCGGCTTCGACGCCTACAAGAAGGCGATCGACTGCCTGGGCCCCAGCGACGTGGTGCTCTTGACCACCCACGCGGCTTTCCGCCCGCTGATGCTCGAATACGCAGTGGGCAAGGGCGTGAACGTCTTTGCCGAGAAGTCGTTCGCCACGGACGGGCCCAACACGCGGCGCTGGCTCAAGGCCGCCGAGATCTCCGAGCAGAAGAACCTCAAGGTGGGCGTGGGATTCATGTGGCGCCACTCGAAAGGGCGCGAGGAGGTGATCCAGCGCATCCACGACGGCGAGATCGGCGACGTCCACACGCTGCGGATCTACCGCGTCCACGGGCCGGTCCATTGCCCGCGCCGGCCGGCGGAGGCCAACGAGATCGCGTTCCAGCTCCAACACCCCAACAGCTTCACCTGGGTCTCGAGCGGCTTCTTCATCGACTGGCACTGCCACAACGTCGACGTGGCCTGCTGGGCCAAGGGGTCCTGGCCGGTGAAGGCCCAGGCGTTCGGCGGCCGGTGCTACGAGGCGGCGGGCAACCAGTTCGACCACTTCACGGTCGAGTACACGTTCGCCGACGGGGCCAAGCTGTTCGCCTTCTCGCGCCACATGAACGGCTGCTGGAACACCTACTCCGACTACGCCCACGGCTCGAAGGGCTCGGCCCTGCTCATGGCCGCCCTGGGCCAGCCGAGGACGAAGCTCTACAAGAGCCAGAACATGGTGCCCGAGGAGATGGTGTGGCAATTCGAGGGGAACGAGCCGAACCCCTACGTGGTCGAGTGGCAGTTGCTCTTGGACGCCATCCGCAACGACACCCCCCACAACGAAGCCCGCCGCGCCGGCGAGGCCGAAGTGGCCGCCATCATGGGCCGCACCGCCGCGCACACCGGCCAGGAGGTGACCTGGGACCAGGTGATGAAGTCCGACTTCCAGTTCGTCGCCGACATCGACAACCTGACCTTCGAGACCCCGGCCCCGATCCAAGAGGGCCCCGACGGGATTTACCCCTGCCCGCAGCCGGGGCTGACCAAGGAACTGTGATTCCAGAAAGGAGAACATCCCGTGACCAAGCAGATCAACAACGGCAGCCCGGCCGGCACCAGCCGCAGGGCGTTCCTGAAGACCTCGGCCGCGGCCGCCGCGCTGGGCGGGCTGTCGCTCGGGCGCTCGGCCCACGCCGCCGGAAACGACGAGATCAAGGTCGGCATGATCGGCTGCGGCGGGCGGTGCAGCGGGGCGGCCGGGGCGGCCCTGGCCCAGGGGGCCGACGTCAAGCTCGCCGCCATGACCGACGTCTTCGAGGCTCGCATGGCCGCCAAACGCGATTACTTCAAGAAGCGCTTCCCCAACCAGTTCGCCGGCACCGGCGAGACCTGCGTGTTCGGGCTCGACGGCTACAAGCGGGTGATCGAGGCCAGCGACGCCGTGCTCATCGCCTGCGCCTCGAAGTTCCACTCGTACTACGCCGGCGAAGCGATCAAGGCCGGAAAACACGTCTTCATCGAGAAGCCGCACGCCATCGACCCGGCCGGCTGCGTGCGCCTCAAACAGGTCTGCGACATGGCCCGGCAGAAGAACCTCTCGATCGTCTCAGGGCACGAGAGCCGCTACTCGACGGCATACCAGGAGCAGACCAAGCAAATCCACGACGGGATCATCGGCGACGTGGTCGCCATCCAGTCGATGTTTCTCCGCGCGCCCTATCGGGTCATCGCCCGGCCCGCGGGCCTAAGCGAGACCGAGTACCACTTCTACAACTGGTACCACTTCCGCTGGCTCTCGGGCGACGACGTGAGCCAGTCGCTGGTACACAACCTCGACCGTATGCGCTGGGTCCTGCGCGAGGAAAACCCCACCTGGTGCTTCGGGCTGGGCGGGCGCTCGACCAGCTTCGGCGAGGTCTACGGCGACATGTTCGACCACCACACCGTGACCTACGAGTTCAAGAGCGGCCCGCGACTGTACGCCATGTGCCAAACCCGCAACGGCTGCTACGGCAACTGGGACGACATCATCATGGGCACGAAGGGCGTCTGCCACTGGACCGCCTGCCGCATCGAGGGCGAGACCAACTGGCACTACGAGGGCCCGAAGAACAACCCCCACTCCGCCGAGCAGGAAATACTAATCGGCTCGATCCGCGCGGGCAAGCCGGTCAACCATGGCGACACGATGATCGACAGCACCTACACGGCCATCATGGGCCAGATCGCCTGCTACACGGGCACGCCGGTCACCTGGGAGCAGGTCACAGGCGCTCAATTCGAGTTCGAGCCGAAGGTGGCCGACGTGCGCCTCGACATGGAAGCCCCGACCAAGCCCGACGCCACCGGCAACTACCCCCTGCCGGTGCCGGGGCAGACGGAGTATTTGTAAGCGTCGGGGTGCAGGAGTAGAGGGAGAGACGGAGAGACGGAGAGACGGAGAGAGGGAGAGGGGGAGAGGGGGGAGATAGAGTTTTCGCGTGGCGGATAAGCGATCGGCGCGCACGCTTAGCCGCCGCGCCCTCGCGGCGGCTGTGTCGCGGCGGCCACACCGGGGCTGCCGCGGTTACAAAGCTACCACACCGTTAGGATGCGGCCGCAGGCCGCGCTTGGGAGAACTCGATATGAACGTGCACGATTCGTTTTGGGGTTGTCGGCGCGGAGCGAGCTGGCGGTGCTCTCTTCCGGGCCTCCTCGCAATACCGGCGGCGCTGCTGCTGATGTCTCCGGTTCAGCTTGCCCGGGCAGCCGACGATGCCTCGCCGCCGGCCGGGAAGGACGCCGCGTCCTGGACCCCGAAGCTCTACGCCTTCTGCATGGGAATGCCCGACAAGGCGCGGCGCACGGTGGCCGAGCAGGCCGAGATGCTCCATGAGCTGGGGTTCGACGGCGTCGGCTACTCGCTCTGGCTCGGCGAGGAGCTGGAGAAGAACCTCCGGGCGCTCGACGCGGCGGGGATCGAGGCCTTCATGCTCTACACGTCGGTCAATCTCAAGCCCGACAAGCCGGCGTTCGACCCGCGCGTGCCCGAGGCGATCCGCAAGCTCAAGGGCCGCCCGGTGACGATCTGCGTGTTGCTGCGCGGGTTCCCGCCGGGCGATGCGCGGGGCATGGAGCCGGCGGTCGCCGCCCTGCGCAAGCTCGGCGACGCGGCCGCGGAGGCGGGCCTGCGCGTGTCGATCTATCACCACGTGGGCGACTGGACCCAAAGCCTCCCCTTCGCCCTCGAAGTGGTCGAGAAGGTCGATCATCCGCAGGTCGGGGTAAATTTCAACCTCTGCCACTGGCTCAAGATTGAGGGGGAGAAGGACTACCGGCCCGTGCTCCGCGAGCACGCCGAGCGGATCTTCGTCGTCACGATCAACGGGGCGCAGCTCGGCGCAACCGCGTGGACCGACGGGCTGATCCAGCCGCTCGACCGGGGCGACTTCGACAACCGCGAGCTGCTCTCTACGCTGCGCGACGCCGGCTATCGCGGCCCGGTCGGGCTGATGTGCTACGCCATCCCCGGCGACGCCCGCGAGCACCTTAAGCGGTCCATGAAGGTCTGGAAGACGTGGAAGGCCGAGTGGGCGACGGAGTAGAGCCTTTGGTTGGGACTTCCACGCGCGATGCGCGCAGGACCAGACCCTTGAGGAGAGACGACATGCCGATGAGACGAAATGCCCTGTCGGCGCTGCTCGCGCTGGGAGTGCTGGCGGCCTGCTCGACGGGGGGCGTGGCCGCCGAAGCCGCGTCCGCTGCCGGAGATCAGGCACAGCTCGAGCAGGAGATGCTCCGCCTCCTGGACTCCCCCCTGCTCTTCACCAAGCGTCACTCCTACTCCGGCATTCACATCTACGACACGTACTACAAGTGGCCGCCCGGCGGCGGCGGCATCTACGTGCTCGAAAACCCCGCGGCCCCGCGCGCCGAGTGGAAGATCCGCCCGCTGATCGACCCGACCACGCCGGGGACCCTCGGCGTGGGCGTGTACGACGACCCGGAGCTCTCCTGGGACGCTAAGCGCGTGCTGTTTACGTTCAAGGGCGAGCCAAGCGGCAGCACGAGCATCTACGAGATCGGGATCGACGGCCGGGGGATGCGCCGCGTGACCGACCCGACGACCGCGTGCGACTGCTACAAGGGCTCGCACGGCGGCCAGCACGACGTCTACCCGGCCTATCTCCCCGACGAGCGGATCGTGTTCCTTTCCACGCGGCCCAGCGGGCTGGTGCCCTGCGCCAACTCGGGCGTGGCGATCCTGCACGTGATCAGCGCCGACGGCACGGACATGCACCCCATCTCGGTGAACAACGTCAACGAGTTCGACCCGGCCGTGCTGCCCGACGGCCGGCTGCTGTTCGGCCGCTGGGAGTACGTCGATAAGAATGCGCTGACGATCCAGTCGCTGTGGACGATGAACCCCGACGGCACCCAGGAGACCGCGTTCTACGCCAACAACATGGTCTTCCCCGAGGCGATCCTCGACGCCCGGCCCGTGCCGGGGACGCACCTGGTGGTCGGCACGTTCGCCAAGCACAACTCGACGCCCCGTGGCTCGATCGCCCTGGTCGACCCCCGGCTGGGAAAGAACGACCCCAAGGCGATCGCGAACCTCGAGCACCCCGAGAATCCCACCTTCGACCGCGGCGAATCCTGCGAGCCGTGGCCGGTGACCGAGGACGTGTTCCTTTTCAGCGGGCGCCCGGCCGGTCACAAGCGCAACGCCATCGAGATGATCGACCGCCGGGGGCGCCGCGTCACGGTCCTCGCGGACCCGGACATCTGCCTCCACTCGCCCATGCTGGTGAAGCCGCGCCAGCGCCCGCCCGCAATCGCCGACGTGGTCGACCGCCGGGCCACCACCGGGCAGTTCTTCGTTCAGGACATCTACCGGGGGCTCACCGGCGTCAAACGGGGTGAGGTGAAGCACCTTCGCGTGATCGAAGAGACCTCGCGCGTCAGTGCGGCCGGGATGGCCGGAAATCCCTACAACCAGACGTTCCTCGTCAGCGCCGCCTTGGCCTTCAGCGTGAAGAACTTCCTGGGCGTCGTGCCGGTCGAAGAGGACGGCTCGGCCTACTTCGAGGTGCCGGCGGGCCGGGCGGTCTACCTCCAGGCGCTCGACGCCGACGGGCGCCTGGTCCGGAGCATGAGGACCTTCGTTCAGGCCGCCCCCGGCACGACCCGCTCCTGCATCGGCTGCCACGAGTACAAGTACAGCGCCACCGAGGCCGACGTGCGCCTGCCCGACATGCTGGGGCGCCAGCCCGAAAAGCTCCAGCCCGAGTCGTGGGGCAGCGGCTACCTCGACTACTCGCGCATGGTGCAGCCCGTGCTCGATCGGCACTGCGTGCGCTGCCACGGGGGCGCGGAGGGGATCGCCGGCGGCATGGACCTCTCGGGCGGATGGACCGAGCACTTCAACATCAGCTACGAGAACCTGGCCAACCGGCTCCAGACGCAGCTCGTCGCCCATTGGATCTCGGGCATCGACTGCATGAACGGCACGGCCCTCTGGTCGTCGCAGATATTCAAGCCGCGGGAACACGGGTCCGGCAACGCCCCGCTTGCCGAGCTGCTCGCCTCCGGCCACGATGGCCACGTCCCCGACCTGACCCGGCCCGAGCGCGACCTGCTGATGGCCTGGATCGACACGAACGGGCTCTACTACGGCACGTGGCACTACACGGCCAGCGGCTGCTCGATCCGCAATTGGGGTAAAACGCGCCAGGCACTCGTCGCCCAAATGCAGTCGGCCGGGTGCCTCGAATGCCACGGCAACGGGGGCAACGTCACCTACTTCGAGAACGACTGGATCAACCTCCGCGACCCCGAGCTGAGCCGCATCCTCCGCGCGCCGCTGGCCGAGGGGGGCGAGGGGCACGGGCTGGCCTGGTGTCGCAATCGCAAGGTCGGGCCCGATCGGCAGCGGGTGCATCTGCTCTGGCGGGGCTACGCCCACGCCGTGCAGCCGCCCGAGGCGTTCCCCCGCCGCGAGTACGTCCCGCCCGACCGGGGAGGCGAGCCGGTGGTGAGCTTCGCCTCGACCGACGACCCCACCTACCAGGCCATGCTGGCGATCATCCGCGAGGGCCGCGAGGAAGCGCTGGCCGTGCCGCGCATCGACATGCCGGAGGCGGAGGTGGTGGCCGGCTCCTGCCGCACGTTCCTGCCGCCGCCGCTGCCCGACGCCCCGCCGCCCCTGCAAGCCCGCATCGACCCCGAGGGCGTCGTCGAGCTGGCGTGGGAGGAATCGGCGTGGACCATCGGGCTAACGGCCGAAGTGCACCGTGGCCCGCAGGGGGGCTTCACCCCCGACGAAACCACGCTGCTGGTACGAACGCCGCTCTTCCGCCACATCGACCGCGACGCCCCCACGGGCACGCAGCACTATGCCCTGGTCTTCGTTTCCGACGCGGGCCGGAGCGAGCCGGCCTACGCCACGGTCGACGTGCCGCCGCCGCCCCCTCCGCCGGCGCCCACCGAGCTGGCCGTGGTGCCCGCCTCGGCGGCGGTGCGCCTGAAGTGGCTGGCCCCCGAGGCGTCGCCCTTGGGCTACCACGTCTACCGGGCCCCGGCCGGCAGCGACAAGTTCGAGAAGATCACCGCCGAGCCCGTGCGCCAGACCTGGTACGCCGACACCGACGTGGAGACCGACGCGGCCTACGCCTACGTGGTCCGGGCCGTGAGCCAGCGCGGCTCCGAGAGCCAGCCCACGCCGCCGGTCGAGGCCGTGGCCCGAGTGGTCAAGGAGCCGATGTTCGTGGCCACCTTCGACGGCGAGCTCCGGGCACGCTTCTACGGCGGCCAAGAGGTCACGGGCAAACGCCACGGCCCGGCAAAGTGCGAGGCCGGCGCGCTCGACGTAAGCGTCGGCGGACACGCCACCTTCCCGCACGACGGGCGCTTCGACCTGGCCCAGCCCCTGTCGATCGAGTGCCGCGTCTTCTTCGACAAGCCGACCCAGATGCCCGTGATCCTAAGCTGCGGCTTCTGGAACCGGGCCGGGTGGTTCTTGCAGTGGATCGGCGGCAAGTGGCGATGGCACGTCGGCCACGTCGATTGCGACGGCGGCAAGCCCGAGCCGGGCCGCTGGCTCCACGTGGTCGGCACCTACGACGGCACCACGCTGCGCCTTTTTCAGGACGGCCGGCTCGTGGCCGAGCGGCCCGGCACCTTCAACACGGCCCCCTTCCCCGGCGACCTGCACGTCGGCCAATACAGCGGCGGCCCGGCCCCCGAGTTCCAGGTGATCGGGAAGATCAAGGACGTGCAGCTCTACCACCGGGCGCTGGGGGCGGAGGAAGTCGCGGAACTAGCCAAAGCGATCGGTAAACAGCAGTGATGGCGACCACCGTCATCTTCCGCTACAATGGCCGTTATCCTTCCCTGCAGCCAAACCTACCGCAACCCATCTTCCTGTCCTCCATCTTCTTGTCCTCCCGAATCCGACCGCGAACGCCCACGTATCGAACACGAACCCGAACCCCACGAAAAGGAACCCCGCCATGTCGAACCCCACCAACTTCTCCCGCCGACGTTTCCTGCAAACCGCCGCCGCGGCCGGGGTGGCTGCGCCGTACGTGATCCCCTCCGGCGTGCTCGCCCGGGCCGGCGAGCCCGGGCCGAACGATAAGATCGGGCTGGCCGGCATCGGCGTGGGGCGCCAGGGGGGCGGCGTCTTTCGCGGCGCCGCCGGGAGCGGATCGACCCGGGTCGTCGCCGTGTGCGACGTCAACCTGCCCCGGGCCGAGGGCATGGCCAAGCACTACGAGGCCGAGCCCTACCAGGATTACCGCAAGCTGCTGGAGCGCAAGGACGTCGACGCCATCACCACGGCCACGCCCGACCACTGGCGGGCGCTGGTCTGCATCCACGCGGCCCAGGCGGGCAAGGACATCTACGCCGAAAAGCCGATGACGCTCACCATCCGCGAGGGCCGGCTCATGGCCGACGCCGTGCGCAAGTACAAAGGGGTCTTCCAGACCGGCAGCCAGCAGCGCTCCAGCGCGGCCAACCGCTATGGCTGCGAGCTGGTGCGCAACGGGCGGATCGGCAAGGTCCACACGGTGATCGCCCACAACTACCCCAGCCCGTGGGAGTGCGGCTTCTCGGCCCAGCCGGTGCCGCAGGGGCTCGACTGGGATATGTGGTGCGGCCCCACCGAGGTGGTGCCTTACCACCAGGACCTCTACACCCCGCGTGCCCGGCCCGGCTGGATTTCCTTCCGCCCCTACTCGGGCGGCGAGATGACCGGCTGGGGCGCCCACGGGCTGGATCAGGTGCAATGGGCCCTGGGGATGGACGAGGGCGGCCCGATCGAGGTCTGGACCGAGGGCGAGCCGTTCGACCCGCCCACCTACACCGAGCCCGAGGGCCGCGGGCGCGGCGACAAGGAGTGCAGCCATCCGAAGATATTCTTCCGCTATCCCGGCGGGATCACCATGGAGCTGGGCAGCGGCAACCCCGGCGGGGCGATCTTCATCGGCGACAAGGGCAAGATCGAGATCTTCCGCGGGCGGGTGACCTCGAACCCCGAGGAAATCGCCAAAGAGCCGATCCGCGACGACGAGATCCACCTCTACCAGAGCAACAGCCACATGGGCAACTGGCTGGAATGTATCAAGACCCGCGAACGCTGCGTGGCCGACGTCGAGATCGGCCACCGCTCGACGACCGTCTGCCACCTCGGCAACATCGCCCGCTGGGCCGGCCGGCGCCTGAAGTGGGACCCGGTCAAAGAAATCTTCCCCGACGACGAGGAGGCCAACGAATACCTCGACCGAAAGCGGCGCAAGCCTTACACGCTGCCGGAGACGATATGAGGCGGGAGAAGACTAATTGCCGCCAATCGCCGCTGATGATCGCGGTCTGACGCTGGAATCAAGAAGCGACAACGGCCGGGCGGGACGATTCCCTCCGGCCGTTGTTCGCAAAAGGATGGGGTGGTGGTGCAATTGCCCTTAGTTCCACCACCAGTTGGTGTTTTCGGTCGATGCCGACTTGGTGCGGACCTCGGCCGGCGCGGCGTCCTGTTGCGTGCGGTCGGCCACCTGCCAGGAGTTGAGCATCACCCCGCCCGAGGCGCTGATCACCCAGCCGCCCCGCTTGCGCACGAACGAAACCTTGCTGTCGACCTGGCGGGGGGCGGGAAACTCAACGACCGCCACGTCGGCCGGGTCGGTCAACAGCGGCATGCTGTAGCCGGCCCGCTCGGTGAGCCGCTCCTTGGCCACCAGGGCGGCCACGATCGCCAGCTCCATGCAGTTGCGCAGCTCGCCGAAGATCGGCTCGGCCACGGCCAGCTCGTTGTAGTGCTCGGTCATGTTGTCGGCCCAGCGCTGGGCCATGGGGCTGGCCTTGGCCCCGACCTGCTTCCGACCCGAAGCCGCCACGAAGTCGGACTCGGTCATGCACTTCACGCTCGCGCCGCGAAGCTCCCAGGCGAGCCCGTCCGAACTCTTCACGATCGGCTCGTAGTTCGGCTCCAGCCACCACCGGGGCAGCATGTTGCTCATGCCCCGCCCGCTGGCCGGGATCATGTCCAGGAAGCTGGGCAGCTCGCGGATCGGCGTGGGGTCGAACTTCATGGCCAGACGCTTCATGCGGTAGTCGGCCGCAACGAGCACCCGGGCGAAGTGGCTGCTGGCCGGCACGCCCTGGACGGTGATACGCTGCGGCCCCAGGGCCTGCTCGATGCCCGCCGCGGTGGCTTGCGGATTGCCCATTTGGCGAAGCCCGGCCACGTGGCGCTGGAGCCGGGCCAGGCCTTCCTGCGTGGGATCGATCGAGCAGCTAATGCCGCCCCGGGCCGCTTGATGCGCCGTGCGCAAAGCGACCAATAGGTCGTCGAGCAGCATCACCGGGCGCCCGGTGGTCACGCCGACCACGTTGCCGCGCTGGTCGGCCTTCCAACCTTCGCCCGGCCCGACCAGCACGATGTCGCCCTGCTCGGGATAGACGAAGACGTAGCGGATCTGCTGCAATCCGGCCAGGTAACGGATCTCGTCGGGCAGCAACTTCTCCCCCCGGTGCGCCTGGATCGCCGCCTCGAGGCGCCGAAGCGACATCTTGCGGAGCTGGACTGCTCCGGCCAAATCGGCCGGGATCTCGTCGATGCCCTCCGCCCGCAGTCGGCTGAGCTCGCCCAGGTCGTCGAGTGCGGCATTGTTCAAGATGCCCTCGACGTCGACGGCGATCCCGCCCACCGCACGGCTCTGCTGGAACACCTGACCCGTTGCGGGGTTGCACACAGCGATCACGGCCAACACCGCGAGCGACCAAGGCACGGCCCACCTTGCGGTGCCTACGACAACACGACTGCGGGTTCGCATGGGGTTCCTCCTGCGGCTACCTAGTGTCGAACGAAAAAGGGACCAGCGTGTTTTGTGGGAAGCAACCTTCGGGCCGTTCCGGCAAAAAACACCTGGGCCCTCTTTCGTTCTTGCCCTTCTCCGACCCGTCGGGCGAACGACCCGGACGCGATACACACCTAGCGGCTGGCCGAGCGGGCGCATACTCCCTCCCGGACATCCGCGCAGACTACCCTATATGCCTATAGCCTAATCGTGCATGGTGGAAAAAGCAAGCAAACAACGGCCTTCCCCCCTGGGGAGGGTTGGACCCAGGACACCCCACCGTAGTGTATAAAACAACCCCTCGGATTATGTGCATCAAGACGCGACGGTTCTGCCCCTACCCGACTTTTCCAAGTTAGATTAGAATGACGAGTGTATCATTTTGCTACACTCGGGCGGGTGGCAGTCAGCGAATTCCTGCGAAGCAGAATCTGGCAGGGGGCGAATCCGTGTCGGACCTGGCCTATCTCGTGATTCGTGAGGGGTCGAAGTGGAGCGACGTCTTCCGGCTGATTCCCGGTCAGTCGGTCACGATCGGCCGCGCCCCGACCAACCAGATCGTGGTGAAGGACGAGCGGTGCAGCCGGACTCACGTCGAGGTGTTCATGTCGGGCGGCCAGTGGATGCTCCGCGATTTGGACAGCCGCAATGGCACGGTGGTGGGCGATCGCCGTGTGCAGGAGGACTGGGCGCTTAAGCCGGGCGACGTGATTCGCATCGGGCGTTCGCAGTTGGTCTTCGTACACCGGCTGTCCGAGGCGTTTACCGACAGCAGCACGGTGATCCACCGCCCCAAGGACGATTCGCAGCGCCTGCGCAGCCTCACGCCCGAGGTCCCCCAAGAGAGCGCGGTGGCTCCCTATGAGCCGACCACGATCACCCACCGCCGCGGGCGCACGAAGTTCCTGGCGCCCGACGAGGAGGACGAGACCGGCGTCTCGAAGGTAGGCCGCGCGGCGGCGAAGCTCTGCCGGCTGGCCTTCGAGCTGGCCAAGGCGCCCGACCTAAACGCCGTGGCCGACCTGGCGTTGGACGGGCTGATCCAGGGGACCCAGAGCGACGCGGCGGCCCTGTTCCTCTTGCCGCGCGGTTTTCAGGGCAAGCCGGCCGGCGAGCACCTGGAGATGGTCACCTCACGGACCGTTACCGAAAAGCGCTACCATCGCGTTTCCGACGTGCTGGCCACCACCGTGATGCGCGAGGGCGAAGCGGTCCTGGCGCGCAACGTGATGGGCGACAGCATCTTGGGCAGCCGCGACAGCAAGGGCGAGATCTACACCACCAGCGTGATCTGCGCCCCGGTCCGGCTGGGCAAGCGGATATTCGGCGTGATCCACCTCTACTCGACCAGCCCCGAGCGGGTTCCCGACCCGGACGACCTCGAGTTCACCCTGGCCGTGGCCGACACCGTGGCGGTGGCTCTGGGCAACCTGAACCGCCGTGAGGAGCTGGCCGAGAACCTGACCCAGGTCCGCACCGAGATCGTGCAGCTCCGCGAGCGCCTCGGCGTGCAGAGCGAGATCGTGGGCAAGAGCCCCGGCATCCGGCAGGTCACCGAGGAGATCGCCCGGGCCGCGGCCAGCAACGCCACCGTGCTGGTGCGCGGCGAGAGCGGCGTGGGCAAGGAGCTGGTGGCCCGGGCCGTCCACTACAACAGCCCTCGCCGCGACAACGTGTTCGTCTGCCTCAACTGCGCGGCCCTGTCCGAGGAGCTTCTGGCCAGCGAGCTATTCGGCCACGAGCGCGGGGCGTTTACCGGCGCCACGGAACGGAAGATCGGCAAGTTTGAGGCCGCCCACAAGGGCACCCTGATGCTCGATGAAATCGGCGAGATGAGCCCCAGCATCCAGGCCAAGTTTCTGCGGGGGCTCGAGGGACATCCGTTCGAGCGCGTCGGGGGGAACAAGCCGATCCGGGTCGACGTGCGCGTGATCGCCGCCACCAACCGGGAGCTGGAAAAGGACGTCGCCGAG
>Ga0180438_10002888_pt1 | contig 26984 bp, 24 predicted proteins | sample SS_ome_12_FD_132455 | JGI IMG/M metagenome (GOLD analysis project Ga0180438, IMG submission 132455) | Hypersaline lake sediment archaeal communities from the Salton Sea, California, USA - SS_3_D_2 metaG | ecosystem: Environmental > Aquatic > Non-marine Saline and Alkaline > Hypersaline >... | reverse complement strand
TACGAAAAAAACCTGGACGACGTGATAAAAGAAGGGACCGTCCCCAAGGTTTACCCCGAGGCCAGGGAGGTCCTGGAGTTCCTTAGAAACAGGGGCAAGATACTTTCAGTGGTGAGCAGCCACCCGGAAAAGAACCTTCTGGATGAAGCCGAGGGATACGGAGTGAAAATTTATTTTGATCTTATCATTGCGGGCAGCGGAGAGAAAAAACACGTAAAACTGAGAGAAACCTTCACGAGATTCGGCAAAAAACCAGAAGACGTCCTGTACACGGGGGACACCATTTTCGATATCAAGGAAGCCAAGAAGGCAGGAGTCCATTCCGCATGCGTCTGCAACGGCTACCATGAAAGAGAAGATCTTGAAAAGGAAAATCCCGAATTCATATTCGAGAACCTATCGGAATTGAGGCGTTTGAAGGTTTTTTAGAAAATGTAATTTAATCTCATTTTTTCCTTGCCAGAAAATGCTCTATCTCCTTTACTTTGTAGGCATCTTTTTTTCTGTTAAGAGTCTTGTAAGAACCCAGGTGATCTCCCAATTTCGTGACTGGGATGCTCATCTCTTCCAGTTTCGCATATTCATGATTTTTCAGCCTTTTATCTGAAATGTTGATCCATCTGTCTTTGATTTTTTCAGAAAATTCTCCCATCACGTCGACCTTCACACCTTTGATCTCCAATTGTCCCCAGTAAGATCTCAGCAATTTGCTCTCGACATATTCGACAGGCTTTGCCTCGAATTCTTTGAATATTTTGTTTATCTTGAAGGCATTCTCTTTGGTTGTCATGATATCTATATCTGTTATCTCCCCGGTTCCGATTCCCTGAAGAAAAAGGCTTGCGCTTCCGCCGATCACGTATTTAATATGTTTTTCCTTCAGCCTTTTACAAACTATTTCCAGAACTTCGGTTATCTTATCCTCCATGCTAACACTTCCTTACAATGAGATAATAAGACCCTTTCTTGACATTCCAGTCTTCCAGCTTAAGGAATTCTATCAGTTTCTCCATCTCCCCGGGATTGTACGAGGACCTGAAGGCGAATTTCGCTTTCCTGAATAGCCAGAGCCCCCCCATGAACCACGTATAAAGAAGCGCGGGCAGATAGAGCAACCGCCACCTGTCCCTCCTCAGGTCCAGAATGACTGCTTTGCCTCCTCTCCTCATGACCCTTTCTATCTCTCCCAATGCCTTCAAAGGATCCTCCCAGCCGTGGAGATCGAACGCGGAGACGACCAGGTCGAAGCTGTTGTCCGAAAAAGGCAAATCTTCCGGCTTCCCCACCCTCCAGTCCATGCTGACGATGTCCTCCTCCGCGAACTTCCTCGAGATCTCTGTATGTTTCTTGCTCTCCTGGAGGGAAACGACCCCGAAATCCTGGTTCTGTTTGGCGATCTCCATGCCGCACAGGGAAAAGGGAGTGAGATCGAGCACCATTCCTTTTTTCTTGCCCGTGTCAAGCGCTTCGAATACCGCCCGGTCGAAACGGTTCCCGAGCCTTTTCCTGAGGATATCCCCCGTCTCGTACACCCTATCGAGACGCAGAAAAACGTCCACGAGCCTGTACTTCCTTCTGCCCCTCACTATCTTCTCAGCTACCGGATCACTTGACACCGAGCTTCTTTTTCGCCTCATCGCTCATCCTGTCCGGCGTCCATGGAGGATCGAAAACCAGTTCCACCCTGACCTCAACCTCATCGAACACCGCCTTAAGGGCCTTCTCCACCTCGTGCACGAACATGGAATGCATTGGGCAGCCGGGAGTCGTCAGGGTCATACGTATCTTTACATTCTTCCCCTCGATTTCCACCCCGTATATGAAGCCGAGATCCACTATGTTCAGACCTATCTCCGGGTCGATCACGTTCCTGAGAACCTCAAGAACCTTTTCCTTGGTTATCTCACCCATGACACAAACCTTCCCAACAGAATCTTAAAATTGGTCTTGATGATTTAAATTATTTTTCTTTCGGAAAGAATATCTATCACTGTAAGGCTGAGGGAAACTTTAAATTATTTACTATTGTTTCTGTAAACTATGGTTGAAGAATACATTACACGAAACGAACGAAGTTCTTGTGAACACTGTCAATGGGAAATTTTCCCCGGCCAGATATTCTATCTTAATCCTGAATCACCGGATGTTGGCGGCCATTTTGATAAGCAGGAATGCATAGATTCTTGGAAAGCTGAACAAATTAAGCATGGTCATGATGTCGTGAAAAATTTAAAATTTGTAGAAAGGAGATATACCTTTGATCCTGACCACAGCGAATAGTTCCCCTCCGCCGCTACTTCTCGCCTTTAACCTGACAAAATCACCCAATCTTAATAAGCTTGCGTCCATAATAATAATAAACAGGAGAGATACCGATTTCGGATGTCTCGAATGTTGATGCCGATGCTGGATGAAAAGAAAATAATGGAATTCATAACTTCTGAATATTCCTGGGAGCAGATCATTTACGAGATCGTTGCCTGGGAGGGACTGAACCCCTGGGATCTGGACATCTCCAAGCTTTCCAAGACCTTCGTCCGCTACCTTGAAAGGATGGAGGAGCTGGACTTCCGGATCCCCGCGAAGTACATAATGGTGGCCGCCGTCCTCCTGAAGATGAAATCCGATTATCTCCGCGCCTTCAAGGAACAGGTCACCGGCCAGGCGGAGCAGGAGCTCCAGGAAGAGCTGAAAGCCCTCGAGGAGGAGGAGCCCTTCGAGATAAACCCTCTGGACATCCCCCCTCGCAGAGAGCCGGTCCGGAAGGTCACCGTGTCCGAGCTCGTCCAGGCCCTGAAGAACGTCATGAATTCCCACAAAAGGAAGGTGAGCAGGAAAAAGAAGCTGAGGAAGGATGTCGAAGTGAAAGGGGACAACATAAACGAGAGGATAAAGGACCTTTACGAAAGGATAAATTCAATCCTTCTGAGGATCAGGAAGAGAGAGGTCGAATTCTCCAAGCTGATAGGTAAATGGGAGAGGGAAGAGATAATAGGGAATTTCATCCCACTGGTCCACCTGGACCAGCAGAAAAGGGTCAAGGCAAGGCAGAGTAAAATTTTCAAGGAGATATGGGTAAGCAAGGGCGATAAGAGATGAACCTCAGGCTATTTTTTGCCTTCCTTTTAACGTTTTCCATAATCCTCCCGTGCTCTTTCGCGCTCACCCCCATAGAAGAGACCCTCATCAGGGATCCGGCCAGGGTTGACGAGCTGAGACTGGACATTTTCGAGTACGGGACGGTAACGAGCCAGGGGGAGCCCACCCTAATAACGATAAACCTAACCATCCCGCAGGACGACGCAAGGCAGGACGTCGGCATGGACGTGGAGAAATACGAGAACGAGCTGGGGAGCGAGGTGGGTTTCCTGAAGGAGGAGAATCCGGGAAACGTTTTCAATTACAATTTCTCCGGCCAAATCCGCTCCAGGGCGAACCACCAGGTTTCCCTCCCGAAATCCTACGTGATACCCGAGGAAGCCAAGGTATACCTCCGGCCGACTGCAAACATCCAGAGCGACGATCCTGGGATAAAGAGCATCGCTGAAGGCCTGGTCAGGGATTCCAGGGACGATTTCGAAAAGGTCGCGAAAATCGCTTCCTGGGTTTACGATTACCTGGAATACGACCTTTCCTATTCCGGGAGGAACGTGGACGCACTCTCGGTCCTTGAGGAGAAGAAAGGGGTATGCGCGGAGTACACGACCCTCTTCATCGCGCTTGCGAGGTCCGTGGGGATCCCCGCGAAATACGTCTCTGCCTTCGCCTACGGACAGAACGGATGGGAGAGGCATGCGTATTCGGAGGTTTACATCGGCGAATGGGTCCCCGTCGATCCTTTGTGGCTGGAGGTCGGATACATAGACGCCACCCACATAAAATTCGGGGACCACGTGGACAACCAGGTAAGGAACAACGTCCAGGTAAAGGGATACGACATCTCTAACATTGCATGGCCCGTGGACGAGACTGAACTCTACGTGGATTCCTACGTGCTCAGGGAGAAGAGGGAGGATTACGAGATATCCGTGAGCTATGAAACCTTCCGGAGAGGCGATGACGGGGTTGTTGTACTGAAGTTCGTCCCCAGGGAATACAGGGTTTTGCGTGCGACCCTCGAACCGTGCGCGGGCGATTACGACGTTGTTTCAATAGGGGAGAAGGAGAGAAAGATCGTGCTAAGGCCTTACGAGGACAGGACGATTCACTGGAGCTTCCACGTCAACGAGGATCTCCCCCCCAACCTCATATTCACCTGCCCTCTCACGCTGAATTCCCGGTCGCTCGCCCTCAGAAACGTGGACGTCCTGGTGAACACGCAGCTCAGGGAGAGGGACAAGGGCCTGATAACTGCCAGGCTAAAGTCAAATGTTCTGAGGCTCGGCAAGACCCAGGAGGTCTACGTGGATGTTTCTGGCGTGGAGGAGGAAACGCGGATAGGGATCATCGCTGGAAGCGAGTACGAGAATTGGGTCCTTAAGCAGGACGGGAACATAAAGTTCGCCTTCGTTCCCAATACCCTGGGCGAACAGAGCGTGATCGTCTACGCTCCCGGGGAGGTTGTCACCCTTGATTACGAGGTCGAGAGCGACCTCCAGGTTTTCCTGGAGAACTTCACTGTCCCGGAATACCTGAAGCTCGGAGAGAGCAAGAACATAACGGCCTACATCGTCAACCAGGGCCTGGGAGAGGAAAACGTCAAGCTGACGTTAACGGTTGAAGGCAAGGAACACATCGCCAGCCTGGTCGTGGAAAACAAGTACCTGATCTCCCTCCCGGTTTCCTTCTCCTCCCCCGGAGTCAAGGACGTAAAGATAGAGGTACGTGGCGCGGACATAGACCTTTCGAGAACGAGGGTCGTGGAGGTCTACGAGGAGCCCAAGGTCTACTACTCAACAGAGATCAGGGAAGGAAAAGCGATCCTCAGGCTGGACGTCCAGAGATCCAAAATAAGGAACGTGAATATCTCGATAGCCGGCCAGGAAAAACAGGCTGAAGAGCTCTTCGGTGAAAACGAGTTCGAGTTCTCCCTGTCCCCGGGGGAATACTTCCTTACGATAAACTGCGACGACCTGGAGGGCAACCCCCGCCAGATAACCGGCCCGGCCGAGTTCAGGGAGAAGAACTTCCTCGAGCTGATCTTGGATGCGATAAACTCCTTTTTGCAGCAGGTAATGGGACTTTTCGGTCCCTGAAATCAATTTAAACCCCGCACTCAGGATATTCTCATGAAGGTCGATCTGGTAATCGGCGCTTACTTGATACATGAAAACAGGGTCCTCCTTACGCACCACAGGAAGCTCGACAGGTGGGTCCCTCCGGGAGGGCACATCGAGAAGGACGAGACACCTGACGAGGCCGTGAAAAGGGAGGTCAAGGAAGAGCTGAACCTCGACGTGGAGATCCTTAACAGGAACGACGTCCCCGAAGAGGGAAACGTCACGAGACAGCTCGCAGTCCCGTTCTACGTGAACGTCCACAACGTGGGAGACCATGAACACGCGTGTTTCTTCTACCTCTGCGTTCCAAAGAACCCGGAAGACCTGAAAATAAAAAAGGACGAGCTGAACGATTCCAGATGGTTCTCCCCCGAAGAGCTCGAGGAGGACCACATCCCCCCAGACGTCAGGAACATCGCAAAGAAGGCATTCGAGCTTCACGGCCGACTGAAGGGATAAACCTATTTATTTCCTTTTAACCCAATATTATCATGGCAAAAAAGAAGGCCAAGAAGGCGGCGAAGAAAACCACGAAGAAAAGGAGTTCGTGCTGTTGCTGCTGCGAGTAAAAGGAACGTCGGGTTATTCTTTCAAAAAGTGGTTGCTTACCTTATGCATCCTGCGCTTGAGCAGGAAGGGAACCGTGAGTGTTGTCAGAAAGGCCACCGTGACAAGTATGGTAACGTGGTTCCCTGTCAGCACCCCCAGCTCCAGGCCCACCATAGCCACTATGAGCCCAACCGTCCCCCTGCCGTTCATGCCGAAACCTATGGTCAAAGAATCCTTTCTTTTGGTGCCGCTCAGCAACGCCCCTGAAGACGCGCCCGCTATCTTCCCGAAGAAAGCGGCCACCAATACCGCGATGAACAGGACTGGTGTGGCTAACAGGCCGGAAAAACTCACGCTGAATGCGACGCTGACTATGAAGAGGGGCCCGAGGAACCCCTGCGTAATCACCATGAACCTGTCTTTTAGCCTGGCGAAGGTCTTGTGGCCCGCGATCTCCTCGCTCACCATCAGCCCCGCGAGATACGCGCCTATAACGAAATGTATCCTCATTATCTCCGCGAAGAACGCGAAAAACAGACCGACAATGATGGCGAAGGTGAAACCCCTGGTGGACTGTCTCATGTATTTCGTTATGTGGGGGTAAAGCTTGTAACCTATGAATATGGAAACCAGGAAAAACACGCTGGTCTCGAACAGCGTCACGAGACCGTCGTACAGGGTGAACCCGCCCATCAGTACCGATTTTATCGCAACCGAAAGTATTATGAAAGAAAGCATGTTGTCAACCATCGCGGATCCCATGATGGTATATCCGATCCTCTTCTTGAGCAGCCCGAGATCGTACAGGATCCTTGATTTCGTGACCATGGAGGTCCCGGAGATCGCCGCCCCTATGAACAATCCCTGCAGGAAGGTCCCTCCAAGGCTAACGACAGCCAGCAGACCGAGAACGAAGGGGACGATGGTGCCCAGAATCCCTATGAAGACCGCTGACCTGCTTACCTTCAAAAGTTTTTTCGGGTCGGTCTCGAGGCCCGCGTAAAACATCAGGAAGAACATGCCGAGCTTGGCGAGTATGTCCAGCCCCTCCGTGTAAGCGATCAGGTTAAGGACAGGCGGCCCCACGACCAGGCCGGCGATAAGCTCTCCAAGCACGGGGGGGGAGGTTTATCCTTTTGGACAGCTCCCCCGCTATCCACACCACTACAAGAAGGAATAAAATGCTCACTATCGGAAGGTTCAGTACGCGGAGAATGTTTTCGGTGAACTGCAGAAACATTTTATACCCTTATTAAATTATTGTCAGTCCCAAATAAATCTATTCCTTTTTGACTATCCCGTTGTCGTCCTTCCTTGTGAGCTGCTCGACCCTCTTCTTCAGGAGGTTCTCTATCTCCCCGGAAATGGTCGTCTCGTTCAGGACGCACAACGCCTTGAACTTGAGAAACAATTCCTTGTCTACCTCTATCGTCGTAGTTATCTTCTCGGGCCTTTCCGCGCCTTCCTCCCCGTTGGGCATGAGAAATTTATATTTTTTCGCTTTTTAAATCTTTTTTATTGAAAATATATAAATATATTAATATATTAATATGTAAATATGAAACAAAGGGAGATCTCATACCTTGAATTCTGCCCGAACCTCCCGGACCTGGGAGAATACGTCTCAGGCCTTGACGGGAGATACGGGACGAATTTCCTCAGAATGTTTGCCATGTGCTCGGATTACGGGCATGAGATGCTCAGGGAAAACAAAAACAGCGGCATGATTGCGGTTATGGGCCGGCCTTGCGAGCTGAGAAAGGCAATAGGCAAGTCGCAAAACCTGATCAGTATGGACGGCAATAGAATCCTATCGGACCGGGCGGAGGCGTCCAGGCTTTTCAAGCAACTTGGCGAAGATGATGTGGACGGGGCCATGCTTTTTGACCTGTACGGGAATCTCAGGGGAACGGGAGCTACCTTAAAGCTTAATATCGGTCGTGTCAGCAAGGATGAGATGAAAACGATCATGAGGATAAAGGGGAAGAACGGGGAACCCAACGGAACGAAGTTCCCTTCGGCCCTCTACATAACGGGCAGATACGATCTTGGCGCTGTAGCGACAAGCGAGCGCAAGAAACACGTGACATTGGGGATAAGGGACGGGAAAATCCTGAGGGATCTAGCATACGACCCATCAACGGGTCTTTATGGTCTTGATTTGTTCAGACACTTGGGTTTAGAGGCAGAAGGAGGAGTTTAGCATGAATGAAAGCGAAGGATTTGAATCTTACCAGGCCAGGATAATGGTTATCGGCTGCGGAGGGGGAGGATGCAATACCGTAAACAGGCTGACCGAGATAGGCATAAAGGGAGCGGACACAATCGCAATAAACACCGACGCGAAACATCTGGCGGTCACAAGGGCGGACAAGAAGATCCTGATAGGCAGGAGCCTTACAAGGGGACTGGGAGCGGGAGGATATCCCGACATGGGGGCGAAGGCAGCGGAGGAATCAAGGGAAGAGATAAAGGAAGCCCTGAAGGGATGCGACCTTCTGTTCACCACCTGCGGCCTCGGTGGTGGCACAGGAACAGGAAGCGTTCCCGTGATATCCAGGATAGCGAAAGAAATGGGATCTATAGTGATAGCGCCCGTGACGTTCCCCTTCAAGATGGAAGGCGCGCGGACAGGGAAGGCGGAAGACGGGCTCGCGCATCTCAGGAACTTTGCGGACACCACGATTATAATAGAGAACCAGAAGCTTCTGCAGATAGCCGGAAACAAGCCGATAAAAGAAGCGTTCGCTGTCGCTGACGATCTCATAGCGACCATGATAAAGGGCGTCACCGAGCTTATCTCGCAGCCTTCCTTGGTGAACCTCGATTACGCGGACGTTCGCGCTATCATGCATTCCGGAGGGGTCGCCACGATCGGGGTCGGGATGTCGAACACAAAGAACCGCGCGAAGGAAGCTATAGATTACGCACTCAAACAGCCTCTTCTTGACGTGGACTACGAGGGAGCGACCGGCGCCCTGATACAGATCATCGGCGGCGAGGAACTAACTTTGGACGAGATAAACCTGATAGGCGAGACCGTTTCGAACAAGATGAACCCGGAAGCGACCGTGATGTGGGGAGCGCGGGTCCTCCCGGAATACAAGGGGAAGATACAGGTCATAACCATCATAACCGGCGTAAACTCCCCTTACATAATGGGAAGCAGGAAAGAGGAAGAAACAAAGGCCGCCAAAAAGTTCCAGAGCGAGTTCAACCAGCTTGGCATAAGAATGCACGTTTAGATCCACGGGCCTTTGAATGATCCATCCGTGTTTTTGGAGTCATCATGAGAAGTTACTCTTACAGGAAAGGGAGAGGGAAAACCCTGAAAAGGCTCGGGAAGATTACATCTTCCTTTCTCTCGCTGCTGGGCAAAGGCAGGGGATACAGGAAAGGCAACATCAAGAAAATAGTCAACATACGGCACTTCACCGGAAAGATAAGGGGCAGGGAGATACCCATACCCCTGACCAGGAAGTTCATGGATTTCCTGAGCTTCAAAAAGATATTCGTGATGTGGATATGCATAGTGATGCTCTTCGGTTTCCTTTACTTCTCCGTCACGCTCATCTCTACCGGGGACGGCCTGATCGTAGACGGCCCTCCCGATGACTCCGGCCTGCTCACGAACTCCATTTATTTCAGTTTCATAACAGCCACCTCCACGGGCTTCGGTGACATCATACCCCTCGGCCTCTCGAAGGTAATGGCAGTCATGGAAACCATAGTGAGCATGGTTATCCTGGCGGTGGTGGTGTCCAAGCTTGTCTCGTTCAAGCAGGAGGTCATACTGGAGGAGATATACGACATATCCCTTGACGAGAAGGTCAACAGGCTCAGGTCGGCCCTCTATCTCTCCAGATCCGATATCGCCAGGATAAACGAGAAGATATCGGAGGGCAGACCGCCGAGAGTGATGATAGAGCGCCTGTGGTCAGCGGTCCACTCGATGAGCGAGACCCTCATGGACATACAGAGGATGATATGCCCCTCCAAGAGAAAGAAAGCCGAATTCGTCAAGATGGTCGGGAATTTTCAGGTGGAGCTCATACTGAACAGCGTGACACTATCCCTCCTGAGGCTGAAGGAAATCCTTGCGCACCTTAACGCCAGATCCTATAACTGGAGAACCGGGAGCAACATGGAAGCCATAAAGTCCCTCCTTTCGATCGTTGATTCCATAGAGGGCTACCACAGGATAGCAGAATCCTCTCACAGGACCAGGAAAAGGCTGGAGGAGCTGAGGTCCGCCAGGAAGGCCGTGGAGAAACACCTCTGAAACCCAGAAAGGGAAATGGACCGGTCGGGACTGCCAGCGCCGTCCGAACGTCACGGAAGTCGTGAGAACACGACAAAGTTCGAATTCCAATCCGAACAGGCGATTTGAACCCGAGGCCTCCACCATTCTGGAAACCTCCAGCGGGTTCCCAGCCCTCCAGCAACCAGAGGGCGGAAATCCGGAAGCGAGGCGAACAAAGTGAGCGAGGCTCCTTTTGTTCCACCACTTTTATTGAAAAAGTGGTGTTGCCAAGGTGGCGATCTATTCAGCGAGGCTTTTCGTTTTTTGCTAGAGGTTTTTGAAAGTTTCGATCGACGCATACCGTGTATGCGTCATATGCCCCTTTGCGTCAGCTATCGAAAAAACCTCTCCGCTGATCTACCGGCCCGTTACATAACTAGAATAGTAATGGTTCTATTTAAAAATGATTGAGCGGCCCTATCCCAACATCGGCCTGATCTCTTTCAGGAATGGTTTGCCCGGCTCGCGTATCCTTATCCCCGTCTCCTCCAGGAGCTTCCGGTTCTCCTCCCTGAGGAGGTTGTCCCTGTCGAGGCTCAGGAAGAAATCCCTTTTCGCATGCCTGTGCTTCGCGAGCAGGCAGAGGTCCGCATGCTCGGAAAGCGTGATCTCCCTGTCCCTGAAGATCCTAGTCCTGAGCTTCGCGTAAGTCCTCATCTCCGGCTTGCTCAGCTCCTCGAGGTCCTCGTCCATGTTAACGAAGTGGAAGAGCCTGACCTTCCCCTTCTCCTCGAGCTTGCGAAGCTTCTGTATGTGCGGGTGCCTGTGGTAATAGATCGTGCTTGCCTTGTCGAGCGTTATCGATACCATGTTTAGATTTTGGAAGGAGGGTTTTTAAAATAAATTTATCAAGGCTTCCATCCTTTGCTTTTACACCAGTCCTCATATGAGGGAAAACTTACAGATTCGTCTTTCTCCCTGCCCTCTGCCACACTTCTTTTAACATGTTCGTAATTACGTGGGTTAACATCTGTGTGAAGTTCTGCACTAAGTTTTTCCATTTCGTATCTTTGAAGACGACCCTCTCTATACCCCTTTTCTCTGTCCTCTTTCCAACCTTCGGGATCACGAAGTTGTCTGAATGTGAGCAAATCCCATAAATCACTCATATTTTCCACCCCCTTTTCGATTTCAGCAGCAGAGACAGCATGACTATGTCGGTGTATGCGTTCTCACCTGCTTCTAGGTCTTCGAAAAGATCCCTTTCCAATTCATCCAGTATCATATTTCACCTATTCAGGATACGTAAACAATACCGCCATCTGTTGAACTTGGGATCTCTTTTATTCCGCTGTCTGTCACCAATACGTTTTTGAGTTCAATACTCGTCTTCCCTTCCGATTCGCTCATGAATTCAACGATTCCCAGTGTTCCGGATCCAGGAACTCCAACTTCTGTTCCGAATCTAGTATTTCCGAATATCACTTTTCCTTCATAGTTATCGATTTTCTTAACAAAGTAAGTTGAGGCTCCGTCCCTGTCAAGGAAGCCCCCTTCTTCCAGACCGATCACCTCCAGAACATCCGCATCAAAGTGAAGTTCGAACTGGGCGGCGAATACGGGCAAATCGCTGATTATTTCCACTCTTATTTTAAATCCCTCGCCCGCTTCATTTATAGAATATGGGGGCAAGAGAAAAACATAAGTCTCTTCCACTCCAGCTCCAGTCTGACTTTTCCCTTCCGGAGAAGCAGAATCTGCCCCGCCACCTGCCGCATAGACTTCTCCAGTCTCAGGTTCATCCTTCCCGGTTCCAATACCATCCCCGTCCTTCTCCCCCTTACTATCATCCCTGGGTCCGATATCGGATTTGTCAGAAGCTATCTGATCATCTTTATCCGCCACGAAAAAACCGGTCAATCCTTCCCGGGGCATGATGTTTAAAGACACGATTAGGGATAACACAAAAAACATCACCGCAACCAATATTATCTTGCCTTTCATTCAATGCCTCATTCCTAATAACCCGTTACGCTTATCTGGTCTACCGATGCGTCTCCGGTAAATCCCCCGTGGCACTCGTAATTGAATCTCAAATGCCCGGTCCCTCTAATGGATGACAGGTCGACGCCTGTTTGCATCCAGTCGGTCTGGCTTGAACTCTGCTGTCCCGTCGCCGACCAGACATCGATCCACGTCCCCGTGGAATTTTCCTGGAGCCTCAGAGTCCCGATCGACGTTCCGTACATGTGATAGTAGAAGTCTATATTCTCTCCAGTATGCGCGTTAAAATTTATATCGGGACTCATCCACAAAATCGCGTTTTCACCAGCATAGTAACACCAGCTGCTGGACGTCTCCACGTAAGCGAAATAAGCGGTTCCATTCGCCCCCACGGTTGGTCCTGTCGAGGAGGAAGGGGTGCTCGAACCTATATACCAATTGTCGGTGTCACCTGTGACCTCATTTGTCCAATTCCCCCAGCCGGTCTCGAAATCATCAAAATGGTTTAAATTCTGATGTGGAACTCTCACACTGAAGTAAACCTTGGAGCTCTCCCCGAGGTTACCCGCCACGTCCATGCAGTAAAATATCACGTCATGGGTCATGTTATCGGTCACGTTCGAATCAGCCTTCATCCACTCCGTTGCCGATGAATTGTCCATGGTTGCGTTGGCTTCCCCGTTTAGCGAGTATACACACCACAGAACGCTCTCGTTGGTAGAAACGTTAAAACTTATTTCCGTTGTTTCATAAGTCATGTTCAACGGGCTCGATATCGCTATCACGGGGGGTTGCCTGTCAGGCCGCTCACCTTCTGTTTCCTTTCCGTGATTCGCACCAACAGTGGCCAAATCGTATATGTTTACCACACCGTCCCCGTTAAGGTCTGCATCTCCATTCCAATCCGGGTCTCCGGGGATTGTCCCGAAGGCCATTCCCACCATTGCCAGATCCAGGATGTCAACTATCAAGTCATAGTTCACGTCTCCCGCCAATGGATATATATCCGCCATGCCATCATTATTGAAGTGGGCGAGCAGGTCAAGACTTGTTCCGGATATCTTAATGTTATCAAGCTTGAGCTCCGCCACTCCTGCGTTCTCGGCCTTGAAGTTCAATCTTGCGACCCTCCCATCCCCGCTTATCCCTGTCTGCGTACCCGTTCTTGTGTCAGCAAAACTCACCCTTCCCAGATCGTTATCAATGTCCACCACCATGTAAGTGCTGGATGAATCTCCATTGAGGAAATCCCCCTCCTCAACGCTGATCACGCTGAGTTTTTCGGTATCGTATTCAAGATCGAAACTTGATGTGTACACCTCTTCTATCGCGTTTATCCGCACATCCATGAAAAATTCTATCCCTACAGCCGTCTTCCTCTTGTACGGATCGATATAAACTTCATTCGCCGTAACATCATTCACAGTCAGATCCCATTCATACGAAGCGGTATCCGTCCCATCTGATACAATCACATTTATTTTATGCGCTCCTGAGGATTTGTAATCAGACTGGTAGGCGTAGGAATCCCCATTCCCCGCGATTTCCCCGTTCAGATACCATGCCACCTCCAGGGGATCATAATTGGGATCAGATTTGCTTATTGAGAAAATAATGCTGTCTCCCTCATTTATAATCGGATCTCCCGCAGGGGAAAAGGAATCTATTGCAGGAGGCGAATTCCTCTCCCTGTAGAAAATCCTGAGATCGTAAACCTCCAGGCTCCCGTCCGAATCTGCTGAAAAATCAAAAGGAACCTGACAAATCCCGTTAAAGCCGGGCGTACATGTCTGCAGGAAGGAGTTTATCTCAGGGGAAAAATCCAGTGCAGCCTGGTATGCGTATTCAATTTCCAGTCCGTGTATTTCCACTTCTCCTCCCGTGCCTGCAACGAATTTGAGCGGCACATCGCAAAAACCTTCCTGGTCGGGAACACAGGAATCGAGGTAATCCTGAATCACTGACGTGTCTATTTCAAAAACGGGATCCGCGAAATTCCAGCCTTTATCCTGGCTGTTCCCGACAAACAGGTTCAAATCAGTCGGATAGGACGGCTGGCGTTCGTAATAAATGGTGCCGACCCCGCCGCCTGACAGGCCGCCTTCAGAAGAAACATCGGCAGAGTAGTTGAGCAAGCTGTCATAAAAGAGCTTTATCCTGCCTCCTGCGCCGCCTCCCCCGTAATTCCTCCTGGTGCAAACTGAACCGGCATAAGTTCCCATGTCTCCCCCGTCGGCAGAGATAACGGAAGAGGAAAGGTCCAGCATTCTGGATTTAATGGTAATCGTGCCCCCGGAACCTCCCCCTCCGGCGCCGTCACAGGTATATCCGTTCTCTCCATCGGAAGTCACCGCGCCCGAGACAATGACGCTGTCAGCCTCCAGGTATATGCCTGCACCCCCGTTGCCTCCCTTCCCGCAATTAGTCACACCTGCATATCCGCAGGCCGTCCCGGAACCGCCTCCTGAACCCATCAGGTAATCAGGGTTTGAAGTGCTCCCGTATTCAATGCCGCCGGCTCCGCCTTCGGTTCCACCTCCGTTTTGGCCAGTTCCGCCGTATCCGGCCCCGCCGCCGCCGTAAGCGCATCCGTGGGAACCGTCACCGTGTCCCGGCCCGGCCCCGTCGTTGCTGGAGCAATCGACAATGTTGGGAAATCCCTCATATCCTTTCCAGTTCCCGTTTATGGACGATGAAGAGTCGACCAGAACGTGCTTGTCCACGTTAAGGACAAGAGTCCCTGTCCCCGTTGTCCCGTTATGGGGGGCAACGTTCAAAACCCCTCCATTAACTATTTCGACCGAATCAAAGAAATGCTGACCGTACATGGTCTGATGGGTCCCGTCTATTACAAGGGAAGAGGATGAAAAATCGTTCAGCAAATATCCGGTGGCATTTATCCGGGCGCCCTTCACGGTTGATTCCCTGGGCAGTTTGACGTAATGCGTTTCCTCGCCGCCCCCGTAAGGGAATTGGAGGGTTTTTGACGTGCTTGAATCGCTGAACTCGTAAACGCTCGCTGTAGACATGGATTCTTCCAGCGGGGTCGAATGATAGTTGTATTTCAGATAGATGTCAGAGATTTCAAGGATCCCCGCGGAATCTGAAGACAACCTTATGGGAACGTCGCAGTAACCCTCAATGTCAGGGGAGCATGAAGAAAGATAGCCTTCTATCGCATCCGGGTCCAGATCAACCCTCTGCGTACCGCTGTCGGAATCGAACGCCCACCACACGCTCTCCTCGTAAATATTGTAACCGGCACCAGTTGTGCTGGACGTGCTCGACAAAGTATACCAACCAGTCCCGTCATAACATTCCCACAATGCTCTTTGTGGTATGCTGCTCCCGCACATGTAATACGACGTAACCTTAAACTGTACAACCTCCTGCTCCAGGCAACCAGGACTTATTGTTGCGTTCAAAAACCAACTGGTTCCGTATTTCACCTGCCATTTGGTCGAGTCTGAAAGCAAATGCCATGTCATGCTTGGTTTGGTGTAATTGATTAAAGCGTATGCTATCTTGCAGGCAGTACCTGCCGGGTATGCGGAACCATACGTATCCCAGTCACCATCATAAATGTTAGGGCACGTGCTTTCAGTCCCGTCGAACCACTCCCCGTGGCAGCTGACCTGGTCCAAATCTTCCTGGTATACCCATTTAGTGGTCACCAGGCCCAGGGTGATCGGGTAGCTGTAGTCAGCCGTCCCGTCATCCCCTGTGTCTATAAGGATGTTTGAGGGGTATTCCCCGGAATGCTGGTATCCGCCAAGGTCAAATTCGGCTTCCAGGACATTCGAATATTTGGGGATTGAGATGTAAACAAGCTGTGAGCCCGGAGACCCGTACGTCAGATTTTTTCCAGCGGAAGAATCGCTTAATTTACTTTCTATCACATAATTCTCCCCGAAAATCCCCGATACGGACCATTCCTTCCCCCCTCCTGAATTTCCGACATCCAGCGAGGGGTTGAGTATGTCGTATCCCCTGAACCTCATGGACGATCCCGTGACTATCGAATCCTTGGGGATGTCCACGAATGCCGTTTTCTGCCCCGGGGAATCCCATGTGAGGGTTTTTACCTCTTCGTTCCCGGATAATGTGTGTATTATCCTTTCCGGGTTTGCCACGTTTTCCATTATCGCAATATTTTCAATTCCGTCCTCTATCAGCCCGTTCTGGCAATCCGTTATCGAGACAAGGACCTTGTAATCCTTACCGATTTCACCTGTGTCAATCGCATGCGAAGGGTTCCAATTTAAGACGAACGAATTCCTGCCGGGGGCAACATCAGCCGCCTCCTCGATGAAGTCTTTCAGCAGACCTGAACCGTCCAGATAACTGACACGGATATCTGCATCCTTTATGGTCTTCACGGAAGGATTGTAATAATCGATCACCATCCAGTTATCCTGGTAGTAGCCGTATTCCCGGTTGGTCTGAAAAACAAGTCCCGCCCCCCGCATCATCTCCACTGACCTGTCTCCAATGTCCTGCCCGAGATCTGGGACTTCCAGCGGGGTCACGAAATAATGGGAGCCCTGCGCGTCATTGTACAGCACTAGTATCAGAGGATCCTCATAATCTCCTGTCGTGCTCTGGTAAACGAAATAATCCTCGGGCATGAAAGCCTCCCCGGGATCTATCCTCCCCCCTCCCCCTATCAGGTTGTCATATACCTTTATATCATTGTCGACTGGTATCAGCCTTGCCTCTATCCCGTAGGCCACGTAATTGCCGGCGTTCGAGAATTTCATCCTGATCCCCACGAAATCACCATCCCTTTCCTCTTGATATGCCGCAATCAATACGGGCGAGGGGTGCGATCCGGGATCGTTCACGTCCGTTCCTATCCGCAATTCAGAGCGGTCCGTGTAAAAGTCGTGATCAGAATCCTCGTCATAAACAAGGAGCATCCTTGTTTTCCTCTCCGCCTCTTCCTCCGAGAACTTACCGATCTCCCCGGGCCTCTGCAAAAATATCTTCCACCAGGACCACTCGGTGACGGGTTTGTCCATAATTGAGACAATGACTTCATCCTCGTCCAGCTCGAGCGGAACCTCCCTTCTGGTGTTTGTCGGTTCCTTTATCTGGACATCCAGATTAAGCCGCTTTAGGATATCCAAATATTTGTCATCGAATTTAGCATACGTCATGTACCTGTCAATGGTCTCATCCCCGTCCTCAACCCCGTCATCTATCTCAACCAGAACGTCCCCTCCCCATGCGTTCTCATAGAAGAGCTGATCCTCCCCGTAACTGTAGCCTGCAATAATAATCCTTATCGGCTCCCCCTCATCTATTCCCATTACCTCTTTCAGGGTAAGGGGGACTTCCCCGCTGAACTGGAGACTTTCCTCCGGTATCAGGTTCTCGAATGAAATTGCGGGTTCAGTCAGGGCGGGGTAGGTTATGGGAAGGTTGTCCCCGATTATTATGTTGAAACGGAGATTGCTGACCTCCCTTGCTATGTCGGTTCCTATGTTCTTCAGGTAGAAAGTGAATCTCAGGCTGCCGGCATGGCCCGGGTCAACCGTTGTCGCAGTGGCCCATTCGTTCCCGGTCGCGATGCTGTGTGAATTCGTCACGGTGGTTTCATGGTAGGTCGTTCTCGTTACCGTGGTGGAGAAGCTGGTCTCGTGGCCGTGGCCCTCGGAAACGCTTGTTCCTATGACATGCGTTCTTCCCACGCTTTTCCCCTCTCCGTAACTTACGCTGGTCCCTTCATAATCCTGCGCGGTATCGCTCCATTCGGCCTCGAGTATGAACGACTCGAAATTCTCGCGCCCGCTCGTATAGGTCTGATGGTACTCCCCACCGGCCTCAAAGGAGGGTCCAAATATCGATTCGAATCCCCCGCCTTCCACCTTCCCTTCGAGCCCCCATCCCCACTCGGCCTCGCTGTAGTTGGCATTTCCCATTTCATGCCCGAATTTTTTCCCTATGGTCACAGCAGTGTAAAATCCGGTCTCGCTTGCTGTTATGATGTCGTTCCTGTACTCGTAATTTTCCTCGTCGGCCTCGGAGTTCTCCATGTCTATCCAGTTCTGGTAGGTGTGGGTTTCGGCCTCCCCAACCGAATAGGAGCTCCCTTTGGTGTTCGCAACGGAATAGCCTTCAGTGCGTGTCGAGATGTTCCTGAATTCCGTGCATATCTCCTGGACAAGGACAACCTCTATCTCCTTAGATATGCCTACATCTATTAACGGGTAGGCGGCAACAAACACGTTATCCCCCGGAGCCTGGACGTAATAAGGCATGTCCCCTCCCATCTCTCCGAGTTCCGAGGGGCTGTGGCCAAGGATTTCCTGCCCGTCGTCGTAACGGTCCCCGTCCGTTGACTCCTTGTAGGGGTTGGTATGGTAAATGCTTATCTCCTCGTAATCAGTCAGCCCGTCCTCGTCCGTATCCGTGTCCATCCCCTCGGAATTCACGATCTCCGAATCGCAGAGTATGGAGAGGGGGATAAGAAAAAGAACAATCAGCGCCAGGATTTTTTTATCAACCATCGAGACACCAAGATCTAACCTTGGATTTCCAGTTGAGGGTTGAAATCAGGACGGAAATACCTTTGGTTTAAAAAAAATCAACCAAAAGGTTTAAAAATCAAACCCCGAATTCTTAAACATGCCCATTAGTGTGACTATCCCCGCTTTGGATAAGCCTGATACGGTCAAGGACGCCGTGATATCCGTCCTGGCCAAGGAATGGCCGCTTTCTGCCAAACAGGTCTATAACCAGGTTAAAAGGATGAGAATGGAGGTCAGCTACCAGGCCGTCCACAAGACACTCTTAGGAATGGTGGACTCCGGGGTGCTGGAAAGAACAGGAAGAGACTACATGATAAGCGGGGAATGGATAGAGGAAACCGGCAGGTTCGTTTCCTCACTCAAGGACAGGTATTCCAAGGGGGGGAAAAATGCTATAGACAACGAATCGCAGTTCGTTTTCCACACCATCTACGACGTGGACAGATTCATGCTGGAAATGAAGGGGAGAATGATTGACAAAACGACCAGGGAAAAACCCCTGGTTTGCCTTCACTGGTCACATTACTGGATACCGATTTTTCTGGAAAAACAGGTTTACAGGAAGATGAAGGACATGATCAAATACTCTAGATACTACTGCGCGGTCTCTGGGGACACGCCCGTGGACAGGTGGTGCCAGGAATTCTGGAAGAAGAACAACGTCAATTCCGTCTGCGGGGTGGATGATTCGGGGGTTTCCAATTATCTGGTTCTGGGAGACATGATAATGCAGATATTCTACCCCAGGGAGATAATGCAGGAAATGGATAAGATATTCTCCTCCGCCAGGAGCATACATGACATAAGAATGGATGAATTCTTCGAACAGGTCTTCGAGCGGAGGACAACGATTCCAGTGACGATAACCAGGAATCCCGTACTGGCCGAACAGCTGAGGAACAGGATATTGTCCCATTTCAAGAAAAAGGGGAGCTAGGAAAGGATTTCCCCGATCCGTTCCATGTAATCCGCATACGCTTTCAGGTCCCCGTTCTTGAGGGCTTCCTGCGCCTTGCCGTAGAGCTCGGAGATTTTGGAAAGTTTCTCTTCCGGCGTTTCAGGTGTGAATCCCGGTTCAACCGGTTTCACAACGCCTTCGAATACCTCGGAGATCGCCTGGTCAAGGGTCTCCTGCATGGTCACCTTGTCGCCGTAAGCGAGAATGACCCTCTTAAGCTGCGGAAGCGTTCCTTTCTCCGTTGCCTCCAGGTACAGCGGTTCTATGTATATTATAGAGTCCTCCACGGGTATGATCAGCGTGTTACCGCGGATAACCGAAGAACCTGCCTGCGACCAGAGCGTTATGTCCTGAGATATTTCGGTGTCCTGGTCTATCCTCGCCTCTATCTGCATGGGCCCGTACGTGAGGACCTGTTTCGAGAACTGGTAGACAACGAGCTGTCCGTAATCGGGCTGGTCGGACTTGGCAGCCATCCAGGCTATGAGATTTTCCTTGTTTTTCGGGGTGAAGGGGGTCATGAGGATGAACTCCTCCCTCTCCTTGCCCGGTAGCTTCATTATTATGTAGTAAGGCGTGATCTCCTGACGACCTCCCCTGTAAATCTCGTCAGGTATGACCCATGCGTCCTCCTTGCTGTAGAAGACGGCTGGATCCTTCATGTGATAAACCGAATAGAGTTCGGCCTGTATCCTGAAGAGGTCCTCCGGGTATCGGATATGCTCGCTGAGGTCTTCCGGCATCTCGGAGAAGTCCGTGAACAGGTCAGGGAAGATTTCAGAGTAGGTCTTTATAACGGGGTCCTCCCCGTCAATAACGTAGAACCTCGTTTCGCCGTTGTACGCATCCACCACGACCTTGACCGAATTCCTTATGTAGTTGAAGATTATCCCTGCATCTATGGGCTCGGAATAAGGATAGGCATCCGTTATGGTGTAGCCATCGATTATCCAGTAGAGCCTCCCTTCCGAGACAACGACGTAAGGGTCCCTGTCGTACACAAGGAAGGGGGCGATCCTGTTCACCCTCTCCTTTATGTCCCTGTAAAGAAGGATCCTGCTCTCAGGTTTGAGGGAACCGGAAACCAGGAGCTCAACCGACCCGAACTTGACAGCGTAAACGAGCCTCCTGAACATATCCGAAAGCGTGACGCCCCCTGTCCCCTGGTAGGATGCGTATATGTTCCTGTCGCCGCTCGGGTAATCAAGTTCCTCCGTCGTGGTCTTCACGAGCACGTATTCGTAATTCCCTTCCCCGTAGTATATCTCGGGCCTCTGGATATCGAGGTAACCGGACGTCGGCGGGATGTCTTTCACGTAGAACTCAGGGAGGCCCTCCTTAGAAACCCTGTCCACGGGGTTCATGACTATCCCGTGGCCGTGCGTGTAGACCATGTGCGTGTTCACCCAGGTTTTCGCGTTTTCCGGGAGGTTCTGTATGTCCATACCCCTGGCGGACAGCATGACCTGCTTGTATTCCCCGTCAAGATAATACCTGTCTATATCAACGTCCCAGAATCGGTAGTAGGTCCTGAACAGCTGGAGCTGGTTGTACGTCTGTACGAGAGGCCTCCAGTCCCAGAGTCTTATGTTCCCTATGGTCTCGCTGTTGTCAGCGATATCCTCCACGGTGAGGTTATAGGAGATGGGGAAAACCCTCTCCGAGACATCCTTGAGATTATAGGCAGCAAGCGTATGCTCGATGTTCCTCTCTATGTACGGCTGCTCGAGATTGAATTCGTTCGGGGAGACAATGAAAGCCTGTGTTATTCCCACCGCAAAGCCTCCAAGGACCGCTATCGCCACGAGCATCCCTATCCCGACCAGAGGGACCTTCCACCTGACTCTCCTGATGTTAACAAGGAAGAGCAGGCCCGCTATGACGGAAAACGCGGATAGAAGGGTTAAGAGAGGGAGGGTGACGGCGATATCCGTATATCCAGCCCCGAACACGATCCCGGTCCCCGAAAGGAGCAGGCTGTACCTGGCTAGATAGAATCCTATTGACAGGACGAAAAACAGCAGGGCTATCAGGAAACTCGCGTGGGGTGTTGATTTCTTCAGGACCTTTGCCAAGTCCATGGTATACCCGATACCTCCTGCAACCTCCGCGTCCTCCTCGACCCTTCTTTCCAGCCTGAAAGGCTTCGAGTACAGCACGTAAGATATGAAGGTAAGGAGTGTCGTGAGCACTATCGTAGCCAGCAAGAATCCGAACACGTGCGCGTAGAACGGAAGGGAGAACACGTAGAAAGACACGTCCAGGCCGAAAACGGGGTCCGCCACGCCAAAAACGCTCGGATTCAGGAATTTAAGGAATGATTCCCAGCCGGAGAACGCGATACCTACCATGAGGGCGAAGAAGGCGGCTATCAGGAGAAGGATGCTATCGATGCCCTTAGCTTTCCCCCTTTCTGCCTTGCTCAGTGACAACCTTTTCGCGACTTTCAGGTTGATCACGGCGAATACGAGGAACGATAGGCCGAACAGCAACCCCAGGGTGATGCTCGTGAACAGCATCGTTAGGAAGACCTGGTCGTACCCCAAGCCCGAAAACCAGAACCAGTCCCCGAACATGTTCATGATCCAGGAGAACAGCATCAGGATCGCCAGGACAATGATCAGGATAACGTTTCCTATTTTCATCAAAAACCCTCACTAACTTATCTGTCAACCAGATATATATAACTATCCCATATTTCCTCTCCCTTGCAAGTTCCCTGTTACAGAATCGTTTTTTATCTTTTGCTGTCAAGAAATTAACATGAAAATGGGTATTTATCATGACAGGAAATTCGGCACGAATAAAATATTTTTTGGTGAATTCAAATACCCTGAAAAAACAAGACCGTTTGAAGTTGGCATTCAAGTCTCCCCCGAGGTTAAAAAGGCCATAGAACTGACGGAACCGATCTGGTCTAAAAGAAGCGACATACCTTCCGTGGTTATTGACAAGGGAAACCACGGCTATGGCAAAGGATTGGTTTTGCTGGAGGGCACGGCTGATTACACCGAAGATCCCGTTTTTGTCAGCAACGAGATTGCCGTGAGGATATCGTTCGGCCCCAAGGAAATGGAAAAAAAGAATGCGTATACGTACAGGAAAAACGACAGGCTTCACATAAGCGTGTATGGTGCACGCCAGTTTTTCCCCGAAAGGCTGGAATTGCCTTATAAGTCAAGAGGTTCTGAAGACATTGTCTCCGAACTGGGGGAAGGGATCCGGGAAACGACCCCCATAGTGGAAGAAGTGCACATTTCGTTAAGATGGCTCGGAGACGATTTCGACGACTGGAACGATTGCGAGGAATGGTTCAGAGAGAGATATACGCCCCTGACTGCTGAGGGCAGAAAAGAATTCAGCGAAAGCAGGACAACCTATTGTCTGGCCACTCCCGGGGAAATCAAAAAAGACGCGAACAAAGAGCTTGAACCCGAAGAGATATTGAAGTACGTGGAAAGTATCGGGAAGAAGGAGCAGATCATACCATTGGCCCCCAGGATAGTGAAATTTGCCAACGAGTATGGATATGTCAATAAGATAACTGATTTTTACCCCACGGTTGGAGGAAATAGGGTGCCTATAGTGGGCTATGACAACATACCTTACAAGTTCAGGGACCGGGATGGCGACATCCGATTGCCGGACATAGAAGAATCCAGAATAAAGGAGATGTCCAAGATGGAGGGCGTCGAATTCCTTTTCGGCAAAGTCCTTCCGGCGCTACAGAGATTCGCAGAGATATGATTCCCTATTCACCTACCGTTTCCAAAAACTTCCGCACGCTCCTGTCGAACGTCTTCTCGGCTTCCGGAGGGAACAGACATCCCGGGATCTCCCCCGCCTCCCTGTGGTGGCGGATACAAAGGCAGCACATCCCTTTCCTCCTGCAGCCCGGATAGGAGCACACACACCCTTTCAGATTCTCCTCGCGATTCGCGCATTCCATGCAATCACCCAGACATGAATTTATTGCAAAGAAAATATTTAACCTTTAACAAATCTCTTCATTTCCCTGTCAAACTGGGAACATCCCCCAATGCCGATGCTAGCCGCACAGCTTGGCTTGCCGTCTTTGTCAACCCCGTATTCCTCGCACCTTACCGCCATTGTTTTCTCATTGTTTCTGATGTTTCTGAGCAGGATAACAGATCCCTTGGTCCCGTCGCATGAAACATTGTCGATATTATAAAGTGCCGGGTCAAAATAATCTTCCTGGCCATGCTCGTTCCTGAATACGGCCTTTTCCTGCAGGCATTCCCTGTATCCTTTCCTGTCATTCTCAACCTTCTTGCACAGGCCGGTCTCCGCGTTCATATCTATGCAGTCTATACCATCCTGTTTCATGCGCAGGTCAAAGTATGAGAAGACAGTGTTGCATGTACGGCTGCACTGCGTTTCCAGTCTCAGAGAGTTCCCGGCGTATTTTCTCATAGAAAACTATTTCCTCTTAATTTTAAAAATGCACATTGTAGCAAAATTTCCAAAAATCGATATCTTTAGCCTCACTTTCCTCCCGATCACTACCCCTCACCCCCTCTCACAACTCACCCAAGGGGTCAAAATTAGCGAAAACTCACTTTTGGACCAAAACTTATTTTCTAAAAAGTATATAATTTAGTATATATTTTATAAAATATAATATATTAAAAATATATTATATAAGATATATTACTTAATATCTAATTTAGAATATAGATAAAAAATTCTATGTTCCAGAGGTTTAAACCTGACCTAAAATTTGACCCCCTTTCCTTTTAAAATAGGCTTGAAGCGATGCGTTTTTTTATTAAACTAATCTTATCCCCTTGCATTCATTTTTTCTGGATATGTCAATTTTTCCTTTGTCAGCGAAAGGAAATTCTCTGCAAATGTTGGGCTTGGTATCATGTATAAGGCATACCATTTTGTCTTTATCCCTTTTAAGAAAGGGGCATTTGCTCAACTCCCTGCCGGTTCTGGGATCAAACCACAAATCGCCCCCCAAGACGTATCCATCTATTTCAAATATGTAGACATATTTCAAAATATCTTCCCTACCTTCTCTTTTCCATCTCTCTATATCATCTACAGTAGACTTTAGAACACCTACATATTTTTTACAACATTTGCCGCATTGCTGGCATTTAAATACGATCTTACCTTTTCTTTTCATTCTCTCTACCTCTCGTTTTTTCTCTTTTATCCCAACTGCTTACAAGCTCCCTTAATTCGTCAGGGGAGAACTGTAAATAGTGTGACGTCGTCGCTATATTCGCATGAGCCATGTACATTTGCAGTTTCCTGAGATCCTCTGCGGTCTTCACGTTTGTTCTGACCTGGTGAACCGCGAAGCTATGTCGTAAATGATGGGGATGAAGCTTTTTCAGACCAACTCGATCGATGCCTACTTGTTTCCCAAGTTTCCTGATAAGCTTGAATACGTACTGTCTGGTGACAGGGAAGAGTTTACCTTCTTCTATACCCTTTCTTACGCCCTTTAGGGTAACCTCCCCGTCCACATAAGCCCTGAGAAGACGCATAGTTCCGCTGTCAACAGGCTTTAATTCCTTTACAGGCTTCTTTCTTTTGAGTATAGTAAATATGATCTTGTTCTCTTCCCATATGATATCGTCCTCGGTTAGAGCCAGAACTTCTGAAACCCTCCTGCCGCATCTGTACATGATCTGCAGAATCAGGCGATCCCTCAGATTAGTTGTAGCTTCGAGAAGAAGATTTACCTTTTCCTCGGGTAAATAACCCTTCAAATCCTTCATCGTCTGGGATGCAAATTCCGCCATATTTAACTAGTTTACTTTACTTATATATAAAGTTTACATTACATAAGATTTTAGTTAACAAAATGACGAAAAGTAAACCAAAAAGATTTCGAATATGTTTTTTATCATCTGTTTCCATCGAATAGTATACCTCTCACGCGGAAATATGCCCTAAAAGTAGGGGTTTGGGATCAGGTCCTATTTTTTCTCTGCTTTCTTGGCCCTTTCCTTCCTCTTGCCGGACTGCCTGTTGCACTTCTCCTCTACCTGGATCAGCTTCTTCCTCATGGCCTCGATGTTGTGCGCGATGTCCCAGCCGTCATCCGTGAGCTTCACTCCCTTTATCCTCCCCTTCTTATCGAACATGACGAGCCCCATGTTCTGGAGGACGTCCAGGATCTTGATCGTGTGAGAATACGTGCAGTCCGCCTCTTTCGAGAGGATGGTGGCGTAAACCGGGATCTTGGAGGTCTTGAGCGCCAGTATGATGCGCGCGGGCTTCTCCCTCAAAAACAGGTCTTCTAGTACCGGTTTCTGGACCACTTCATTTTCCATGCTTAATTTATGACGTAGGGAAATATAAATCTTTCTGTTCCTATGTTTTTTAACAACACTTTTAAATTGAATATTTTTAAAAGAATATTTTATATTAAATACTTTTTAATAATTATTTTATATTATATCTTTTATAAAATATATACTAAATAATATAAATATTCAATTTCACCAAAAAGTGAGAGTTCGATTTAAAATAGGGTGTTAAGGTGAGGCGGTGAGAAAACAGGAAAAACCGATATACTGAGAGCCTTTTTTAATGATCGAAGATTTCCCTCAGTTTTTTCGGGTTGTAGATATCGTAAGCCACTTTATACAGATCACGTGCTTTGCTTACAAGAATCCCCAGAGCACCTTGATAACCTTCTCCAACTAACGCCTGGTTGATAAAAGAATTTGATAAATCACGGAATCTTCCTTCCTCTCTTCGGGTGTATGTTTGGACAAAAGTGACTGGCTGCCCTTTCATTTTTGTCGCTTCCTCTTCCGAGATGTGCCCGAAATATGGCTCACGAACGACCGAGGAACCTATATTGATTGATAACTTATTCAATTGAGCCCCATCCGAAGATCTGTATATTTCTATATCTTCTAATATTCCCTTAAATTTAAAATCTCGTTGAAAAGTCATACATATATTAAATCAAAACAAATTTTATAAAATAATACTGTACAACTGTTTAAACTCAACTTTTTATTGTTTACAGACAATAACATGGAATGAACGAATTCGGAACCGTCATTTCGACTTTTGAGGGGCCATGCACGAGGAAATTCTCCTTCGTGATAAAGAAGGACTGCGTCGTCCGCAGGGGCCAGTTCATAGAGGTTCCCGTGGAGGGCGGCAAGCTGATAGGAAGGGTGGCTGACGTCTTCAAGACGAACCGCTACTTCATGCGCCCTGAATCAGTGGAGAAGTACGAATCTAGCAAGCCCATGGAGGAGATATTCCCCGTGAGCAACTGGGAATACCTGGTGGCGGACGTCGTACCTCTCGGGGTCTATTCGAAATCCGAGGGGATGTTCGAGGAAGTGAGCTTCCCACCTTCCCCCGGGACAAGGGTTTACGAGCCGGACCATTCCATCCTTTCGAGATTCCTCGGCCTTGACGACAGGGGGATGGAAATAGGCGAACCCCCCTACCATGACCTAAAGGTCAGGGTT
>Ga0180438_10002886_pt1 | contig 26993 bp, 38 predicted proteins | sample SS_ome_12_FD_132455 | JGI IMG/M metagenome (GOLD analysis project Ga0180438, IMG submission 132455) | Hypersaline lake sediment archaeal communities from the Salton Sea, California, USA - SS_3_D_2 metaG | ecosystem: Environmental > Aquatic > Non-marine Saline and Alkaline > Hypersaline >... | reverse complement strand
TGCCGGTTGTAAACCGGCAAGGAGATTGATGTCGTGTTTTGTTGAAGGTCCCATGCTGTATTGTACCGTATCAGATGGAGCGAAGCAAGAAGAGGGCTAAAAATGGCTAAAAAGACTCCCCAAAAGAAACAACATGTGAACGATGGGCCGCGTATCAATGTCGATACTGTGATCGATGGGGAGTATGCTACGAGTCGCGAGGATATGCCTGGTTTTGGCACTGGTCCGGGCCCCGGTAAAGCCAGGGGCCAAAAGTATAAATGCCAGATTTGCAATAGTAAGAAAAAAGCGTCGAATTGGCTAACGAAACTTGAGCCAATGACATAAAAAAACATGCCCCTTGGACTCCGCCGCCCAAGGGGCCGTTGGAAACTCCAACGACGATTGCTTCTTATGATACGAGGGCGAGCCGAAAACCCGTGTCAGAAGAACAATCGCATGGTACCTACAGCTTACAGTGCGAAACGCTGCTTGTCAAATCGTTTTTTGGATTTCCTTAAAAGACATATGTGATCATTAAATGGGTAACGCCTGGCAGGCTTCCAGAACAGAAACATGCCAGGCGTTGGAGGATGTAGCTTGCTATTCTCCCCAATAGCAGAAGCTCTAAGACTAATCTACCCCCTGAAACGGAAGTTAGCAAATCCAAACCAGGAAATTTTCGCTCTAAGGCCCACTTTTCTCAATCGGTGTTTGACAATGAGGCTAGTGTAGGTTACATTTGAAGCAGCAGAGACATATACCTCACAAGGAACCGACGATGGCCTACGCCCTGAACGTATCCGTTTGTCAGCTAAATCCTGTTGTTGGCGACCTGTCCTGGAATCTCGCCCGGATCATGCACGAGGTAGATTCTGCCCTCAAGGCACAAGGCGGATGTGATGTGGTTGTCTTCCCAGAAATGGCTACTGTCGGCTATCCAGCACGGGATCTGTTGTATAGCCATTCGTTCTGGACCGAACAGCAGAAAGCCATCGAAGGTCTCGCTCATTACGTCCAAGGCCTGGACGGACAGATAACAGTTATCGTTGGTGGACTGGACCTGGTTCGGGATACCTACGGCCGTGAAAGGCGTTATAACGCCGCTTGGATTATCGACCGGAAGTATGGCGTCAGGGTTGTCCACAAGAGGTTGTTGCCTTGTTACGATGTCTTCGACGAGACCCGCTATTTCGCGTCGAATCAACACGAACCCATTTTGCCAATTCCGATCGAGTTGCAGTCTGGTAAAACCATCAACGTGGATGTCCTTATCTGCGAGGATATTTGGAATCATCGTTTCCAGAATCCATCATGGATGATGCCCGTTGGATATGAGGTCGATCCTACTCAGAACTTACATGGTGACGGGCCGATCTTCATTTTGAATGCGAGTCCGTGGTGGCAGGGTAAGGTTCAGCAGACTCATAGTCTGCTACGATCGATTAGCGGGGCATATGAGAGCCGTCCAGTTGTTTGGGTAAATCAGGTCGGGGCGAACGATGACGTTATCACAGGGGGTTACTCCTGCGTTGTGACCACTTACAAAGGTAATCAGCAGATCCTTTCAATGGCTCCATTTATCGAAGCTATTGCTGTTTTCGAGATTTGTCAACAAGAATCGGGCGTATGCTGCCCGCCGTTTATGGCTGCGACTCGCTGTCTTACGCAAAATGCCGTGGCAAATATTCGCGATATGCCCAGGCTATTGAATGAGCCGATGGTTTCAGAAGGTGATAACCTGGAGGATTTCAACTCCTGGTGTTTGTATCAGGCATATTTGCTCTATATCCGCGACTATTGTAGCAAATGCGGGTTTGAGAAGGTTATCGTAGCTCAGTCGGGTGGTATTGATAGTGCCCTCACTACCGTTCTGGCAGTTCATGCTCTTGGTCCCGACCAAGTCGAAGTTATCACGATGCCCAGTAAGTACAGTTCGCAAGGAAGCATTGAAGACTCATATGAGCTTGCTAGGAACTTGGGCGTTAAGATTACTACCTTGCCAATCGATTCGGCTCATGAGACCATCGTCAGGAGCTATTTTTCGGCTTTCGGAGGGGCAAGGTTTACCAGTATTGCAACCGGCGGGACTAAATTCCAAAATAGCGTAACGGATGAAAACATTCAACCTCGAATTCGGGCCATTATGATAATGGCCCGGAGTAACGATACGGGAGCCCTTGTTCTTTCAACAGGGAATTGGTCAGAAATTACCATGGGGTATTGTACTCTTTACGGTGATATGGCTGGTGGTTTGAACGTGATTGGCAACCTGCCCAAGACCGGCGTATTCGATTTAAGTAAGTGGATTAACCGCCGTTTCACAGAGAATTTGATTCCGCAGAGAACTATCGACAAGCCTCCCTCTGCGGAATTAAAGGCAGACCAGCGGGACACTGATTCATTACCTCCATATGACCAGCTTGATCCTGTCCTGTTTCAACTGGTCGAGGACGAACAAAACCCTGATAGGATTACGTCGGCCACTCTGTCGCCGACGAAAGTTAGGGAGCTTGCTCGTCGTTATCGGATTAGTGAGTACAAGAGACAGCAGATGCCTCCCGCTGCCAAAATTTCTGAACGTTCTTTCGGTAGTGGTCGGCGTATGCCTATTGCGTGCAATCGTACGGTTTCGTAGCGTGAGAGTGAAAATGAAATTTGCCCCGATCGTAACGTCCATTCTGGATACTGACCTTTATAAGCTGACGATGCAGCAAGCCTATTTATTTGGTAGTTTAGGGGGCATTCCATTCGCAGATATCGAGGTCGAGTACTCGTTTTTCAATCGGGGAAAAACCCCGATGCCGAGTGGGTTTGCCGAAGCGTTCATGGAACAACTAGAGGCCATGCATGGCCTCTGTATTACAGATCAGGAGCTTCAGGCCCTTGAGAAATCCACGACATTCTTTAGGCCAGCCTATCTTGAATGGCTGCGTGGCTTTCGGTTGAACACCGAAGAAGTAATGCCCACGATACATGGTGATGGCGACTTCAAATTGAAGATCAAAGCTCCGGTGGTACGAGGTACCTGGTGGGAGGTACCGCTTATGGCCATTACCTGTGAGCTTTATCATGCCCTGAAGGGCGAGACCATCGAAGGGCCATTTGAAATGGCCGCTGCTCACAAGGGTGAAGAGTTCAAAGAGGCCCAGGCGTATGTCATCGAATTTGGGACGCGGCGAAGACATTCTAAGGCCGTTCATCGCCGGGTCTTAAACGCCCTGGGGCGTGGGGCAGGCGAATATCTCGTTGGGACAAGCAATGTCCAATTAGCCCTAGATCAACGCCGCAAAATGCGGGGAACCGTTGCTCATGAATGGTTTATGTTCATTGCGGCATTGTTTGGCTATCCCTTTGCCAACCGGCTCGCTTTGGAACTGTGGGACCATCAATACCGTGGGCAGCTTGGTATCGCCCTGACTGACACATTCACGAGTGACCTCTTCTTCCGCAACTTTGATCTCGGTTTGGCGAGCCGCTATGATGGTCTTCGCCATGATAGCGGAGATCCGTACGCCTTCGCAGAAAAAGCAATCACCCATTATGAAAACCTGGGTATTGACCCCATGTCCAAAATGATTGTCTTTTCCGATAGCCTTACTACAGAGAAGGCGATTGAAATCGCCAGATGGTGCAGAGGCAAGGTTAAATGTTCATTTGGTATCGGAACCCATTTCACGAATGATATTGGGTACGACCCTTTGAACATTGTGATTAAGATGACCCGTTGTAACGGGATTCCTACAGTTAAAATTTCTGACGTTATGGGTAAAACTACGTCCGAAGACATAAAGGCAGTGGATTACTGTCTTCATATGCTCGGCTTGGCGAGAATGGAGTAGTTTGTGCTCATTACCTTTTTAGTTTGGTTTTTGGTCGGTATTCCGCTAACGGCATTGTTCATATTTGCCCCTTGGGGACAGGGGAAATGTTTTGCGGAGTTCACGTCATCCTGGCAGCATACAGTCGGCCTGATTATATTCCATCTAATTTCTCCCGTAGTATACGGTTATGGGTTCGTTAGAGGCCTACTAACCCCTGCCTCATCCGCATCTCGCCGCTAGAAAACGAATCACATTGTAGGGTACCATGCCCTCCAAGGTGGTTGCATCTTTACTACCGAAGAAAAAGACTTGTCGCACAAGACTGCTAGACAAGACGAGCTTGTCGTCGCTTGGTTGGAGGAAAAGGGTTTCTAGCGACGACAGGCGTCTATTGATTCTCGCCATCTCCATCTCTTTTCGAAGATCCGTTGCATCCCGAACGCCACGGATTAGTACGTGGGCCCCCTCACCCTTGGCGAAATGTACCGTGAGGCCGGAGTAACTACTGATCTGAACGTCGCATGCTTTTGATAGATTACCATCTTTCAGGTGGGGCTTAATGAGATCGATTCGTTCTGTTGGACTGAGCCAGGCATCCTTTTCTGGGTTGACGCCGACGCCTATGACCAGGCAATCGAAAATCCTAGATGCACGCTCCATAATATCTAAATGACCCAGGGTGATTGGGTCAAATGAACCTGCAAAAAGAGCTTTCATGTCTTAGCCTCCTGCTTTAGTATAGCCTCTAAGCCCATCTGTGTCAAACAGAGTGACGAATTGAAGCAGGTTTTCTGGTTGATCGAAGGACTAGATCCAGAATTAGCGTATTCATCTTTAGTAGTAATCGGAGGTAAGAGATGCCAATAACACCACGTGAGAATTGGAATGTTCGTAACAATTCGAGCAGAACGCAAGTTCTTGACGACCTACCATCTACGCCTCCGATACGTTCAGGGGCAATCGTTAATCTCCTTAAATACCACTCCAAGCAGGAAATACAAAATTCTACGACTCTTGCGGGCCTGCTGAGAAGTGGTATTTTGGTCTTAACCAAGAAGCGAAATGGAACAAGGAGACGTTTATCAACCGCGAATTCTGTAAATGGTGTAGATTCCGTTGAGAAAAATGACCTATTGCGTGAAATAGATGCTTTAGATGAGTCGGAATTTCTTGAACTAGATAGGTTGCTGAACTATCCCCGAGTTGGACCAACAAAATCGACGTGGAGAGATGGGGTAGACCCCACAGACGGAGCGACAACCGATCAGTATCTTTTGAAGCTAGGGGCCGGAGTGAGCGGGGTTGTTCGGACCATTTGGACCGGAATGGCTTTTGCTTTCTATCCCCTTGGTGGAGATCCTATATTATGGACCGGCGGAGTCGCAAAAACCGACTTCTTGAATTGGCGATTACGTGTTTACGTCGATTGTGGTAACATCAGTGATAGCCAGATTACAGACCCACCCGAAGAATATTTGGATGTCGAAATACCATATGCAGCCTTGATCGGAGCTTATTTTAGTCCTGAACCAGGCTCTGATCGCATAGTCGAAACCGATTATCTGCAAATTAACTTCCAGGATACTAATTATGGCAAAGCGATAGTTTTTCAGTTTAGATATCCCATACCATTTAGCAATGGAGTTTTTATCCAAACTGGATATCTAGATGAAAGTGAAGTCTGGCATCCGGCGGGACTATCCACCGAGGCTCACTATTTTTGGGTTACCTATGAAACTGGTAGTTTACCCCCTAGTTTAGCCGATTATCGGCTAAAATGCAGTAGTTGGGAAGGTGATACTTTTAACGATGATGCGATTTTCCTTGAAGAAGAAACTGGTAGCGGAGTAGCCCTCGGCATCTGGTTTTCAGCATACTCCGATCCAGATGAGTACGGTCTTGGCTTCTTAGAAGCCAATTGGACATTCCAGACAGATGGTTCGGGAGAGGATGTTTGGCAATCATCTGGAGCAGAGGATCTATTCGGAACCTTAGGCGTTTTGTATTTCTCATATGGACAGTTCCTAAATAGGCTTGATGGATGTCTATATACAGATAATTCTGATTCTGAACCCAATCCCAGTATAGTCGAGGCCTACAAGCTATTCCATAGAGATCCAGTTTACTGGACGGATGGTTGTACCGGTTTTCTACCCTTGTATCCGAATAATCCTTTGCAAGACGGACATATTCATTGCCTGTACTACCAGCAGATTTAACCCTATGAGAGCAGCGATATGAATTGGTTACAACGAATTTCGCAAACTATTACTGTTTCTCCCGACGTTCATATGACTTATGATTACAATGATCCAACTCCCGTAGATCCTGGATTTATCGAGCAAGCCGAAAAAGCATTGCGTCAATATCTTGACGCAATGGGCGGGGAAATGACTCGTTTTGTTAAACCGAGATATGAATTCCACCTTAGGATGATCAACGATCGTTACAACGAGACTAGATATACATTTGACATAGTTCCAAAAAACAAAGGCAAGGTTGTTTATGATAGGCGTGGAGACCCGCAATACACCTTTGGGGCTCCACAAGAGGCCATTAAAGAGATTGACCCAAACCCAGAATATGCCTATCGAGGCATGAGTAAAGAAGAATGGGATTTTATCAGGGAAAAAGGCTATATCCAATCTAAGGGATGGTACAATTTTCAAGGGCAGGAAGGACAGACCCTTTGGGCCCCTAATCCATCTACAGCTTTGAGCTACGGTAGCGGATTTACTCCGCTGCAATATATGCCTACCCACAACCGTCCGTCAATGGTTGTTGCTATACCGCGTTCTTTGACAAAACCGGCAGGAGTTGCTAATCCCGGAGAACTTTTTACTGATGAGCCAATACCTAAAGATTACATACAAGAAGCTTATATGATGATTCCGGTGTCGATCGGCCATGGCGAGATTGAGGTTATCGTCGAAAAGGGCGTCCAACATAAGTGGCAAATACGAAGTATACGCCAGGGGAGCGGGCTGACCCCCTCAGTTCGTTATGTTCTACTGCGAATCCAATAAAAGCCTTGACAGCGTAGAAAACACGTGGTATAATACGAGTGACATGTGGAGCATTGTCATTCATCAGTGACTCCGTCGAGCCCCTCCGCTCGGCGGAGTTTTTTGTGTCTTGACAAGCTAGGCTTCCTGTAGTATACTCCCAGAAAGGAACTACTAAGGGGGTACGGAAGATGTGGCTCACAATCCTATTTTGGATATGTACGGTCTACTTTTTTATCCGGGCTATCTTCAAAGAACGTTGCGTAAACTATTGGGAGAACAAAGCCAGGGAACATGCTGAACGCCTTAGGCTGCTGGCGGAAAGGGAATCTCGACCCGCCTACTTTAGTAGGCATATGCTACCAGATAGTGGGCACGGCTTCGAATCCTATCCCTATAACTGAGAAAAAATCTTTTTCCAGGAGGGAAATAGATTTCAAAGAAGTACTATAATGTGCTGTAGTCTGCGGGTGTAACTCAATGGCTAGAGTGGCAGCCTTCCAAGCTGCATGTTGTGGGTTCGAGTCCCATCACCCGCTTTGCCGCTTAGTTGTTGCCCGTACGTCCAAAGTAGTTTTCTCTAGTTAAGAAGAAGTAAGCATTGGCCTTGCGGCAGGGCCAATGCTGTTTTTGCCTGAGACAACAGAGCGAGGATTGAAACGCGGATGAAACTCAACGGCCGAGTACCTGGTTCCCAACCAGGAAGGTGCGGGTTCGAATCCCGTCATCCGCTTTGGACTGCCAATAGCCTGGTGATTGGGCTAGTACAACACCGGGGCGAGAGCCGGAACCCGAGGCAGCCGGGACAGCCGGTCCGTCCAGATTTGCAGGCGTAGCTCAATTGGCAGAGCACCACGTTGCCAACGTGGATGTTGCGGGTTCGAGTCCCGCTGCCTGCTCTTGGAGTAAAAAGATGTCGTTTTCCTTCACATTTCATGCCTATCAGGAGAACCCTGGAGGGCTTATTCTACAGCCCTCCGGCGGTAAATGTATCTCTGTCTAATCTTAACGTTTGACTTCTGTCCTAAAATGTGGTAAATTTAGGGTGTCAGTCTATCTATGGAGACACTCGAATGTCCAAGCAGTCAGCCGGAACATTGCTTTACCGGTATGACCCAGATGGTGTACTTAGGGTCCTTATTGTTCATCCATCTGGCGATTACAATAAGCATGCTCCCTGGAGTCTGCCGAAGGGTGAGATTGATCCTGGCGAGAATCTAGAGCAGACTGCTCGGCGTGAAACGCTGGAGGAAACTGGCATACAAGCCCCCATGGAATTGGTTAGCTTGGGATCAACAAAATACAAAAGTGGTAAGATTGTCCACTGCTTTGCAGGGTTGGTAGACCAAGAAATTAAACCATCTATTGCGTCGTGGGAAATTGACAAGGCTGAGTTTGTAGATATGAAATTCGCCGAGCAGAGACTGCATAATAGATGCATCGTTTTTCTCAAAAGACTAACAGAGCATTTACAGAATACCTAGGAGACACCCGAATGCCAGATTACGACAATGAACCTCCGATCGCTCTGTTCGATCTGGACGAGACATTGGCAGCTTACCGCAAGACGCTTCAGGACGATTACGATAAGATCGCCTCGCCTGAAGAGGAGGATAGGAGCCTGGAGCCGCATGACGATCTTCCAGAATGGAAGTTGAATCGTGTTCGGCTGATCCGCAAAGTTCCAGGTTGGTGGACCAACCTACCGAAGTTGCGGGATGGTTTCGAGATTCTAAAGATGGCCCGTGAGATCGGTTATGGCATTCACATTTTGACTCAGGGTCCAGAATCGACGCCATCTGCCTGGACAGAAAAGGTTATTTGGTGCCAACATAATCTTGGTTTGAATATTTCCATAACAGTTACTCAGGAGAAGAGTAATTACTACGGTAAAGTTTTGGTTGACGATTACCCAGGTTACGTAAAGAAGTGGCTTCATTGGCACAAGCGAGGCTTGGTAATTATGCCTCATCGAGAGCAGAACAAGGATTACGACCATCCGAATGTGATTCGGTATAGAGGACCCGAAGATCGGGTCGTGGCCATGACTGCTTTGCAGTGGGCATTTGCTCGTGAACCAGGAAAGCCACTGGATCTGAGTGACCTAAAGGGTGAGGGGGTATAACTCAATTGGCTAGAGTAACGGCCTTTTAAGCCGTAAGTTCCGGGTTCGAGTCCCGGTGCCCCCAATATAAAGGACGAAAATATGCCCAGCAAAACGATTTACGGCCAAGTTGAATCGATCCCTGACGAACATGGGCGGGTTAAACTAGACCGCCCGAGGGTGACATGTTTGCAGCCAGTGGGCGATCAGGATGAGGAAATTGGTAAAACAGGAACCTGCGAAGCCTGTGGCAAGGAGTTACGATTTCGATTCAAGGCCAATGGGGAACGTCTAATTTCCCTTGCATGCGACAACAAATGTGCTCGGGAGGCAGGCTACTTCAAGAATACAGGCTTGACTGCATTAGCTTTTGAAGCTAGTGAGGGACCTCCTGCGAAGAAGAAGTCCAAGAAGAAAGGCCCTTGTCCCGAATGTGGAGGGCCACCCTGGAAACGCGGATGGAAGCATGAAGAAGGCTGTACTAATACAGCCGCTGCTCGGGCAAAAGCCCGAAATAAGAAGGTTAAGAAGGATGAAACCGTATCCGACGATTCCGAAGAAAGTTGACCGTAGCATATCCATCTACGCCTGGGATAAGCTGGATGGTAGCAATATCCGTGCGGAATGGTCGAAAGGATCGGGTTGGTATAAATTCGGAAGCCGCAAGCGGCTTCTTGATGAAACCGATGAACATTTGGGTGAGGCAAAACAACTCATTCTTGCCACCCAGGCGGAGCAATTGGAAGCGATTTTTCGCAAACAGCGTTGGCAACGAGTCGTAGCTTTCTTCGAATTCTGGGGTCCTAATTCCTTCGCTGGTCAGCATGTTGATGAAGAGCATCAGACAACCCTGATTGATGTAAATCCTCATAAGATGGGGATTTTAACGCCCCGTGAATTCCGAGATCTCTTCAGCGAATTACCTATTCCTGCCTTGCTATATACTGGCCGAGTCGGTCCTGATTTCGAGCAAGAAGTTCGATCTGGAACCTTGCCCGGTTTAACCGGGGAGGGAGTTGTCTGTAAGGGGGTTCGTAAAGGTCGTCATCTGACGATGTTCAAAATCAAGACTGACGCTTGGCTAGAGCGGCTTCGTGACTTTTGCAAGGGGGATGAGAAAAAGTTTGGGCAACTGGCATAGGGTCCACCTTATAATAGTGGTAGGAGTTAGCCTATGTCTTGGGGCAAAGCGGGCCCGTTTTTAGACTGGTCACCAATCTGTGATTGCATTCCGATCGATGACGAGAATGCACAGCAGATCCTAAACCTACATCAAAAGGGTATCTTATCCACCCAAGGTCTATTGGATGCCTTCGGATTCGATCTTGATTGGGATACTGAAGTTAAGAAAATACGTGAAGAACACGCAAAATTTGGAGATAAGCATGCACCCCAGATACTTTCAATGCCCGGCAATATTTGATGATGCCGCTCGTAAAGGTGGTAATAGGGTCTCTCTTTTTTTGGCTGGCGGCATCAGTAATTGTCCGGACTGGCAGACGAGTTTTGTTAATGGATTACTTGATCCTCTGATTAAGAAGGGACTCTTTGTTCTAAATCCTCGTCGAACCAATTGGAAAGATGGAGATCCGGCATTAGAGGTTCAACAGATTAAATGGGAATTCGACCATCTTCGCAAGGCTAGTGCGATTTCTTTCTGGTTCTGCAAGGATACAGTATGCCCAATTACCCTGTATGAATTGGGTACGTGGGCCATGTGGCAGGCTACGTACCAGAAATTCAAACCTGAGAGAATGCGGCCTAAACAGCTTTTTGTAGGAGTGGAAGAGGGCTTTGCTCGTCGTAGAGACGTAGAAACTCAGTTGAGTTTGCTTTTGCCTGAGATTCAGATAGCTTTTAGCCTAGAAACACTTGCTTCTCAGGTAACTTCGTGGTATGATAAGATATGGCGTAAAAAGCCGAGGTAGATTTTATTAGTATACTAGTTTAGAGAGAAAATTCTTTCTTAGCAGGAGAGGGTTATTCACATCCAGGCGTTCAAAAAGTTCTTATTAGCAGCTATATATTTTATCTATCTCCCACTTGCATCAAGGCTTGAGGAATTCCTTATATCTCGCCTTCGTCGATTTTGAAAAGTTACGCTGACACCGTGGCCGAGAGGCGAGGCACCGGATTGCAAATCCGGCTACGCGGGTTCAAATCCCGCCGGTGTCTTTTGCTTGCCTATAATGGACCGGGAGGTTCAGTATGTGGCAAGAACATCGGATTGATCATAAGGTCCATCTCAGTTACAAAGACATCCTTTTGGTACCTTATGATGAGCCGGGTCAATGCAATACGGTGATGTCCCGCAATGACCCAGACATCTCTAGTCAGATTGCTCCCAATACCTGGCTGGACGTTCCCCTGATTGCTTCGCCGATGGATACCATTACTGGTACCGAAATGATAGAGGCCCTTGATAAAGTAGGGGCTCTCGGAATTCACACCCGCTATATCTCCTCGGAACATGAAGCAGAACTACAAATCGACGCAGTTCGTTACTTGGCTCGACAAGGTCTTGCTGGCTCTATCGCTTGTGCGATCGGTGTGAAGGAAGGTACCTTCGCCCATGCCCAAGCATTATGTGATGAAGGAGTTAACCTCCTCTGCGTCGATATTGCAAATGGTAATCACCAGCTTATGCTTAATCTACTTTCCAAACTACAGAAGCTGAAAGATAGCTACGGCATATCGATTATGGCTGGCAATGTTGCCACATCTCATGCTGCTCATAACCTGGTACAGTGTGGAGTAGATGCGATCAAGATAGGAATCGGCCCTGGGGGAGCTTGCACAACTCGTAGAGTAACGGGATTTGGGGTTCCTCAACTTACGGCAATCCTCGATTGCTATGATTTAATGCGTAGAATCAATAGCCCGGTTAAACTCATCGCCGATGGTGGGGTACGAACCAGCGGCGATGTTGTCAAAGCCTTGTGGGCGGGGGCTGACGCGGTGATGGCAGGCTACATCTTTGCGGGTCATGACGAATGCCCCAAATTGGAGGAGAATGGCACTCGCCATTATCGGGGCATGAGCAGTAGAACGGTTAGTGGTAGAACAGATGTAGCTCCCGAGGGCGTAGATATGGTGGTTGATAGCAGGGGGCCGGTTGTTGTCACAGTCAAATCTTACGCAGCCGCTATTAAGGCAGGCTGTGCCCTTGCAAACGCCCAGAATATTGCGGATCTAAGAAAGAATGTTCGAGCAGTTCGGGTTTCAACAATGAGCCATGGCGAATCTGAACCAGTCCAGACAAATTATACAGAATAGAATTGGATTATACTATGGACGGAAAATCGAAGGTAAGCGTTCTTTATTCGACCGACCAGATACAAGAGAGAGTGACCCAACTGGCGAAAGAGATCGTCGAACAGATAGGCTCTGATGAATTGATCTTGGTACCTGTACTGAACGGAGCGATGATCTTTGCCGCTGACTTAGTTAGGCAGCTTAGTCCAGAGATCAGGGTAAAGATCCTACCTGTTTCTGCGTCATCATATACGCATCACGAAAAAGGGGAACTGCTTGTAGGTCCAATTCCCGACTTTCCTGCCGGGGCAAAGGTACTTATTGTTGATGATATAGCTGATACAGGAGATACGCTATTAACATTGACTGCTGCCCTGGTAGGTCATCATCATGTCGAACAGTCTTGGAGCGTTTCTCTTCTAAAACGAAAGCGGGAAAATTACGAATGGGAGCCAGATTTCTACGGTTTTTTGTTGGAGCATGACCATTTTGTGATCGGTTACGGGATGGATGATGACGGTTACTTCCGCAACCTGCCGTACATTGGGGTCATGGAGCAAGAAGAGGTCAAATAATTTCCTTCCGAAGCAGAATTTCTCTTGACACCTTGAATACCGTGATGTATAGTATGCTTGTACTGACGTGGTAAGGAAAGAAAAGGAACTCTTTGGAGGAAGGCCCTGATGGCGGCTAATCTATCTACTCTTCATCAAGTCGTGGCGGTCATGCAAACGCGGAAGGCGAATGCGAGCCGCAAGCTCACCGAACTGCACCACAAGTTGGCTGATGCGACGGTCACTGGTTTCCGTCGTGATTACCAGCCGGTGGACGACGACGGCGAGAAGCTCGCTCCTGAAGTACGCAAGATGCAAACCAGCGTCAAGGGTGAACTCCCTGGCCTGATTGCTGAGCTTACGTCGTTTTTCGATACGCAATTCACCCAGGAAGCCGGTAACTGCATCGCAAGGGCAGATATCATCGTGGGTGAAGGCGAACAGGCCGTGACGTTGGCCAACGATGTCCCCCTCGCGGTCCTGCTCTTCCTTGAGAAGCAGCTTAAGGACCTGGAGACCTTCGTCGGCAAGCTCCCGACCCTACCGCCCGACAAGACGTGGGAACGAGACAGCAACAAGGGTTGTTTCGTGACCAAACCCGAGGAAACGCGAAAGACCGCCAAGCGTCCTGAGCGTTTCGTGAAGGCCGAAGCGACCGACAAGCATCCGGCCCAGGTTGAGATTTTGACCAGGGACGAGTTGATCGGTCACTGGCAAACGGTTCATATGTCGGGTGCTCTGCCCGTGGACGAGCAGATGGCGATGCTCCAGCGGGTCCGAGACCTGGCCGAGGGCGTCAAGCTTGCTCGCGAGCGAGCAAATTCGGTTCAGGTCGAGAACAAGAGAATCGGACGAACACTGTTCGACTTCATCTTCCCGACATAGGACCTGTAAGAAGGCTACGATCCGTCCCTGGCAGCTAAAGGTCCATAGGAGACTGCTGCCAAACGGCGTAGAATATATTGAGCGAAGACTTAGGTTTAGCCTCAGTCTAAACGCTGGAGTCTGGGGGAATGTCCACCGTGAAGGTTCGAATCCTTCTCCCGTGATTTCCTACTTACCGCCCACAGGCTACGACGAAAGGCCTCGGGTGGGCTACTGAACACGGGATGGCGGAATTGGCAGACGCGGACTCATGGCAAGGTAAGATTCAGATTCTCGCTCAAGGCTAAGTTTGTGCTGTTCGTCGGGTCGAGTCCCACTGTACTCGGCGACGTAATCTGGGTTCGAATCCCAGCCCCCACGTTTCTCCGTTGTCGTACCTATACTTGTGGGGGTCGTCTAATGGCAGGGCGGCGTCGCAAATAGACTAAACCAGTGGGTTAAACGGAGAAAACCGACGAATCGGGTCAAGGTGTACCAGCACGATAAGAAACTTTCTTGTAAAGAAATGTGGACTATCCTACAGCCGCCCGTACCTGGCGATGGTGCGGGCGGCTCATTTTTTAGATTCTGAGTTTGCATTTTCCCTATATATGGGTTACACTTCACCGTAGGATAAGAACGGCCATGTAGACATAAAGCTGTACGACAGGATTCGGTAATTATGAAAATCCAAACCGTGTCGGTTGTATGCGGAACTTCAGCTTGTGATGGTCATTGTCCCTTTTGCGTATCCAAACAGACCGGTTATGAGCAACTCCCCCCAATAGCAGGGAAAGTCAACTGGAGAAATTTCAGAAAGATAGTTCGTTTGGCCGAATTAGCTGAATGTACTACTATGCTCTTCACGAGCAAGGGCGAACTGACCCTCTATCCAGAAGAACTCTCCCTGTACCTGAAGGAACTACATAACCTTAATGACCCTTTCCCATTCCTCGAATTGCAGACCAATGGCTTGCAGATAGGGGATTTGGCTATGGGGCATAAGCTGAAACGGTTAACCGTTTCTGATCTTCGTCAATGGTACAATTTGGGCTTGAATACCATCGCAGTATCAGTGGTTGGTATTGATCCTGGACATAATAGTCAGGTTTACCGATCTACATATCCTGAACTAGAAAGGACTGTTGAGTTTCTTCATTTCTTGAAGTATAGCGTCCGTCTTTGCGTTATGATGCAGCAAGGAATGATAGATAGCTTTGAAAAAGTCTCCCAAGTCGTCGATTGGTGTCGTAAACATGGCGTTGCTCAACTGACAGTACGCCCCATCCGTAAAACGGATGAGGGTGATTCCGAGCAATCCCAATATGTTCGCAAGTACGGACTAACGCCCGATCAGGAGCTTGAAATCAGCAGAAGGATCGAGAAAGAGTCAACCCATCTTCTTACCCTAATGCATGGCAAACATGCCACCCGAATTTTTGACTTTCATGGTCAGAATTTAGCTCATTCCGACTGTCTAACCATTGAACCCGAGGAAGATAACATTCGGACTCTGATTTTCTACCGGAACGGTGAAGTAACGTACGATTGGCAGTATACTGGGGCCCGTCTACTGTGAGGGAAAACATGCTTAGAAAATTGGCTTGTGACTTGCGGAATGGTGTCTACGTCCTGAAGCCGATGCTTATTGTGGCTGGTGTGATTTTGTCCACCTTCTTTTTGATGATCGTTCTATCGGGTTGTGCCCAGAATGCGGACAGGATGGAATTGTTCGTCCTGGACCCCGATACCACGATTGCGAAAGAGACATTGGAGGGTGTTCAAATAGTCAAAGTACGCATACCGACCAAATTGCTTCGAGGGGCAACCAGCAAACTTACCGGCCACAACCCTCTTGAGAAGTACTGCTGCTTTGTCGTTGGTCCAGAACAGACGTTCGTTCAGAGACTATGCCCAGTCCATTGTGGAGAGGGTAAAGTTTTGGATATTCTCAAGGCCGAGACTCTCGCCATGACTCAGTACGCCCGCGAGAATGACGAGCCTGTAAGCAGCTTCTGCTGGATTTACAACGAGGAACTGAATATCGGGGCGAACATACCCGATATTCAGGGCGAAAGATTGGTCTTTGCTAAGGTAGTTGCTGCCATGCGTATCCCCAAGGATCTTAACAAGCGTATTAGTCGCTCCACTCTTCGTATGGACAAATAGGAATAATGACAGAGAAGGGAGTCTCTGTGAAGGCATTCATCGTAATCCTAATGATATTATTCACCAGTTTCACTTCTGGGTGTGCAGTTCTTGCCATAGCTGCTGTACCTGCTATCAAGGCAGCCAAAAAGCTTAAAGACGTAAAATGGGATGTGGGCCCAAGAAATAACTATACTACAATTCGTGGCTACAAAGTCTACAAGTACAATGTTCACCCCGATTTTCTGTTCGAAGAGGGTCAGCGATGGTTCTGTTTTGCGATTGACCCTATCGAAAAACAGACGATTCTCAAAGTCTGGCTAGAAGACTATAGCCATCAAGACATTGTTGACTGCCTAACAAGACAGACTGTGAAGATTATCGACACCATGGAGGCGTCTGGTAGATCCCCTGGAAATTTCTGTTGGATCTATAATGATGACTTTAACGTCGGTGTCGTACTTAATTCCGTTAAAAATCCGGAATTCCGGATTCAGCAGAGAATTCTAGAAGTCCCCATTCCCAGAGTAGATACCGGTCGTATCTAACCCCCTTCTGTGTCAGATGGGCCTCCCCGGAAGAAAAACCAGATTTTCGTCTGAACGCCCAATTCCGGGCTTGGTCTACGCCCAACCAACCCTTTCAAACATTGTTGTTCTTCACTACTAGCATCTCGGGCAGGAATCTCCCTAGAAGTGTATAATCGAATTACAACCGATTGGCGGTTCGGCCACAGCGTAGTGGGAAACCACCGAGAGAGATGGTTGCAGCGTCGGCTGCGTAAGACAGGAGAAGAGAAATGTCATATCAAGAGAAGTTGGATTCCCTCCGTGCTCTACTCGAAGAGCATAACAAGGCCTTTGAAGGCCAAACATTCGATGAATGGGCAGATCCCCGAATCAAAGTTGATAAATTGATTGTCGAGATTCAGGCCATTGGTGGAACCAATGAGGCTCGTTTGAGTCGTATGCGTCACGAGGATATTGAAGCTTGCTTCAAAGCCAGTAACAATGTGGTCGCTGCTGTACTAATCAAAGAGATTGCGGACTTGTTTAGGGACAAGAATCGTGATGAGGAGAAGGAAGCGGGCGATTCAAATCCAGTCTATGTCGGCCCCAAAAAAGCGGCTCGGATGAGCCCTGACGAATTGGTGGCAGCATTCAATCCCGAAGATCCAGATACTCCTGTGGGCAAGAAACTTGTCCAGAAATCCAAGGGGCAGCCATTCCTGGTTTATCAATCTGGGCGGATCGTGGACGTTCCAAACAGCGTCGCTCTGCTGAAGGAATGTATGCAGGGATTCAAAGGGCGTGATCGAATCGATGTCGGCAATAACGACTGGAAGCCTGTTTATCGGGTCGGTGAGCTTCCGGATGCTTATGCAGATGAAAATCCTCTTTTCCCTGGCAGGCCATTAAGGCCTGATGGCACCTGTGACCAACTTAACCGATCTTGGGAAGGCGTTCCCAAAGAAGTTCGTCAGTTCATCTATGTGGCCATTCAAGATGAAGCTATTGATCTTGCCAATGGTGGTCTTGATAAGGCTCACGATATCTTATCGATTGCGTTGCAATCAGATGCTCTGGCCAAGCTGCGTGGGCGGTACAGCGAAATAGCGGTTAAAATGTCTGATCTGGCTCAAACTGGCAATTTGCCTGCTCTAACGATCCCTTTAGTGCGAAGTCACGAACAGAGTTGTCGTGATAAAATATGGAATAAAGGCATGATAAAACATGGAATCGGCAAGGGTGAAAAGGTACAGTGGGGCCTTCCAGAAGGCGATCGTGTTAACAGGCCCCCCTTCTATGTTGCTCGTTAATTGCTAAAAGTAAAACTCGAATTTCCAGGAGAGAAAAAATGGCTAAAAAGAAACAAAAAACATTGGTAGTGATCGTTTTGGATCGGTCTTATTCGATGGATGAGATCATCGATGAGACTGTGGCTGGTTTCAATTCAGAAGTACAGAAACTGCATGATATGGAAGCAAAATATCCCGATCAGGAGATAACCGTCAGTCTCGTTTCTTTTGCTGACGATGTATATGAGCATATTTGGAATCGACCGGTTGCTGATATGCCAAAGGTAACCAGGGCTGATTGTAAAGGCATTGGTTGGACGGCTTTGCGTGATGGGATGGGGTATGCGATCAGCAAGATGAAGAAAACGCTTGCTGAGTGTGATCCCGAGACGACAGCCGTCTGGGTGAAGATTATTTCAGATGGTGATGAGAATAAATCAAGGCATGTTTCTCCATCCCAACTAAAAGAACTAATCGCCTCCTGCCCGCAAGCGGACCCAGATGATGAGACCAAGAAGGGTAATTGGACGATCTCGTATCTTGGCTGTAGCAAAGAGAATGTCCTGTCGGTTGCGAATGACTTTGGCCTTCATGCCTCCAACTGTGCCAGTTTTACTGCGAATACTAAGGTTGGAGCCCGCAAGGGCTATGGTTCGGTCACTCGTAGAATGGATGACTTCTTCGCAGCTAGAGGCGGTGGCGTTATGGCATCTTGTTGCTTGATGTCGGATTCTATTGGCGAAGTGGCTGACTTCGAGGATCATGACGAGGATGATGATGTTAATTATGATCCTCCTGTGTCGGACGCAGACGAGCAGTCTGACGACAATCCTATTGCCAAGGCCCTGAAGAATTGGACGAGCGGAACGCCTCGCAGACCTGTGCCGCCTACGTTTGCTGGACCAGCGAGTATTAACATGGCTCCGCCCATGACGCTGACAAATGATCCGGTTCCGGGCCATGGAGTTGGCATCAGCCAGTCCACGCCAGGATCGACCCTATTGGGAGCTAAACCAGTAGCCCAGATCATGTTAGATGGCGGAGATAGCGTTCCAGACGACGATCCGCTGACAGCGGATGATGGTGATATTGGCGATCGCGTTTACGCGGGATGTTTTAATCCTTGCGGTGAAGAGGTTATCGAATCCAATCTGGGCGGTAACGTAGTGGATTGGAGTACGGTTAAAGTCGAACAAAGTGCATAATCAAGCAGGTTATCGCCAGAAAATTTGGTAAACAATAATTCTGGGACTTGCTTTTGCACTCAAAGGTGGTATATTAGTAGTACCTGACCGAAGGGTTCTACGTGAACCCCTAGCGTCCAGACCCGTACAAAGTTGAGTGGAATGATCACAAAATAGGTCTGAGGGTACCGATTTTGTGGCTTCTACCGTACCCATGATTTTGTGCGTAAAAACCCTCTTCGAGGGGCCGTAGCTCAGTTGGGAGAGCAACTGGTTTGCAACCAGTAGGTCGTGGGTTCGAGTCCCACTGGCTCCATAAAGTCGGTTGTTAGTGACCAGTCCGAGGGTAGCCGAGGCCCACTGCCACAGGCTAAGAGAGATCGTCTTTTGCCTCGGAAGTATTGCCGATCAATGGCTTTAGTGTGGAAGGACTGGACCGACTTTCAAAATCTGCAAGGCCGTTTGTGGTAATCGTCAATGTCGGTGCTCTATGGGCGGACGCTTGTGGCCACAGCGAATCGCTAATATACGGAGCCGAAGTGGAGTAGCCCTCCCACCGTTCCGGCGTGTTCACTTGCGGCCTTGTAGCTTTTTTCTAGGGTGATCTATGGCTATTCAAATGTGCCTCTCGGTTGGCATGTTTGCCGTTTTCTTCCCATTGTTGGCCATAGGGGAATTTGATCAGAATTCTCTTTGGGCCATGTTAGTTAAGATGGCCTGCGTCAGCAGCTTCGGCTTGATGCTATGGGCTGCTCTGGCCGGTTTCAAAAGGGTCAGAGATATGCAAGATCAAGAAAGTAGGTTCTACAAGCAGTGGGTCTCGGATATAATACAACGCGAGGCCAAAATGTGGGGCTGGACCTAAATTGAACATCGGAGAGGATTCCTATGAAAATCACGCTTGAGCGGGCGGAAAACGGGTGGTCGGTTACTATAGATGATACCGTTATGGCTGAGGGAGCTTTGCCGGGTACCGATCCGGAATTTAATATGAAGGTTGGCGATGAGTTTTGGTTCCTGGCCAACCCAGCAACTGGAGCGATTTATCCGACAGAAGGGCCTGACAAGGCCGACCCAAAACGCGATCCAGATCTTTGGGGAGCCCTGGCCCAAACAGTCGTGGGCTTTGAGGCAGGATTTATGGAAGTTTTGGACATGAAGAAGGTTGTTGTGGAAATCGAAGGCGAGAAGCTGGTAGAAAAAGAAGAGCCTGCTACGATCCAATTTCCTCAGCAACCTGGGTTGCTTGTTCCTGATTCAGTAGATGGTGAAATTATCGTACCCGGATAATCCCCTCTGTGGTGCAGCGGTCTAGCACGTCGGGTTGTGGACCCGATAACGCAGGTTCGAATCCTGCCGGAGGGCTGCGGCGGGACGATTCGATATTTCCCCCGATGGTGTAGCCTGGTCTAGCACTCCGGATTGTCGATCCGGTAACGCGGGTTCAAATCCCGCTCGGGGGGTTTGTAGGAGGGTTAGCAATGACTGTTGCAGAACTGATTGAAAAGTTGAAAACTTTTCCTCCGGATTTGGAAGTCTGGTGGCACGATGCAATAGAAGGCAATGATTGTGAAGCCGTAGATGCTTTCTTGACTGTGAGCGGAAAAACGGAATTTTATGATCCGCCAGGAGTTGTCTCCAGGGTAATTCCGGGCTACGAAGTAGTGATGATTTCGCCTTGCCCCGATGGTGACTGTCGGCCTCCAAAAAAGGAAGAGGGCGATTCCAAATAAGAGGCAACAATACGCCAAGGTAATGCGAACTTGCTTTCTGCAAGCGAATACCAAGCTTCTTCGCAAGAGGAAGAAGAAGTATCTTAAACCAGAAGAAGGGTATAAACGCTTCTATCCGCCGCTAATCCGGATGAAGCGTTCCAGGAAGTTACGAGGACTAGATTTTGGAACCGGTTGTGGAGGAGCAGTTGTTCTCGGGAATCTACTAGGATTGAAGATGACCGGGGTTGATGTTCCTAGTAAAACGTATGGAGGAGTACATGAAGAGCTTCAGGCCTCCGGCTATGACATAAGAATATTCGATACAAGGGAGACTCCTTGGCCCTTTAGGGCCGGGGCATTTGATTTCGTCCTCAATTACTGTGCTTTGGGTGGCCGAACGCCACCAAAGCAGATGTTGGACCAACTGGTTCGTATTACTAAGCGGAATGGTATCTGGCTTATCACAAGGATGTCAACCATTCGGGCTCTGCAAAAGAACGTCGTCATTCGCACTCGGCTCAAATCGAAAAGCATTAGAATCGTTCGTTGTTAATTTGGGTCCATGGCTCAACGGGAGAGCATAGGACTCTTAATCCTAAGGTTGAGGGTTCAAATCCCTCTGGACCCATATGGTAGGAGAAAGTTGTGATGGTATGCCCAGTTTGTGACAATAAGTTGATCCAGCTTGCTGGACCAGGCAGTAAGACTATGATCTGTTGCGTTCGTCATGAGTGTCCAATGATGCTGGTTTTCTCAAGTAAAACCGTTCGTACTCGTGAACTAACTGAATTCTGGCGATCACTCGGTCTATAATTCCTTTGTCCACAGTGGACAATAGGGGAAGAGTTCATGCGACTAGTAGTCTTAGAAAGTCCTTTTGCCGGTGATGTTGAAGCTAATATTGAGTACGCTCGAAAATGCATGACCGATTGTCTGCATCGTGGGGAAGCTCCCTATGCGAGCCATCTCTTGTTTACGCAGCCAGGAATCCTAGATGATACCATCCCCGAAGAACGAAAGCTTGGTATGCAAGCTGGTTTCTGTTGGGGTGAGAAAGCCGATGCCACGGTGGTGTATATTGATCGTGGAATTTCGCGAGGTATGGAAGAGGGGATTGAGCGGGCGAAGCAAGCGGGTAGACCGGTTGAAATGCGTACATTGGACGAGGCCAAATGAAGCTAATTATCATTGAAAGTCCTCACAAAGCTCCAACATACAAGAAAGTACTCGGATCAGGGTACGAGATTTTTGCATCTCGTGGTCATTGCGTAGATCTGCCCCCAAAAAAGCTAGGGGTGGACGTTCGCAAAGATTTCGAACCGACGTTTCAAGTCATGGATGACAGTAGCCAGATCATAAATGCTCTTGTGTCGAAGGCAAAGAAAGCTACCGAAGTTTGGCTTTTAACTGACGAGGATAGAGAGGGTGAAGCAATTGGTTGGCATTTAGCCAACCAATTGAAAGGCAAAACTAAAGCTGTAATCAAGAGAGCAACCACGAATGAGATAACTAGCAAGGGTATCACCCGAGCTATGCAGAACCCTCGGGATATCGACTTACGGAAGATTGATGCTTATCTCGTTCGCAGAATCATGGATCGCCTTTGTGGTTACAAGACTAGCTTTCTCACCCAGCAAGCAACAGGAGGTCGTTCAGCGGGCCGGGTTCAATCTGCTATCTTGCGATTATTGGTTGAGCGTGAAATCGAGATCATTCGTTTTGTTCCGGAAGAGTATTGGACCATCACTGCTCATTTATTGAGTAGTAAGCAAGAGGCTTTTTATGGTGTCCTGAGTGACAAGGTCAAGGTAGCTAGTGAGGCAGAGGCTCGCAAAATCTATGCAGCAGTAGCTGCTGGCAAGCCCAAAGTCGCTTCTGTTGAGAGCAAGGAAGTCACCGTTCGTCCATTACCACCGTTCACGACCTTGCCGCTTATCTCAGCGGCCTCCTCAATCTTGGGTATGGGCGAAGCAACAACCATGAAGCTTGCCCAGGGACTTTATGAGGCTGGCTATATCACCTATCACAGATCTGATAGTCCTTTTACTTCGGAAGAGGCTATTGGTCTGATGAGAGAACAAATAGAGGTCCAATTTGGGCCGAAGTATGTCCCAAAGCAGCCGAACAAGTATCAGGCGAAGGGTGGGGCTCAAGAGGCCCATGAATGTATACGGCCCACTAACTTCTTGCAGGGGCCGGGGACAATCGGGGGAGAGGCCAGTCGGCTTTATGATTTGATCTGGCGACGAGCTATGTCGTCGCAAATGGCCCCTGGTACAGACAGGCGTCTCAAGGTTGTGACAGACATAGCAGGGTATGACTTCCTGTCCCACGGCAATGTTCGAGTATTCGACGGTTTCCGGAAAGTCTGGAAGTATGGTCGCTCCGAAGACGTGATCCTTCCAGACCTCAAGAAGGGTGAAAAGTGTACCTTTAATCCCAATACTGAAGTTCCAAAGAGCGACAACATCGTCATTGGAGATCACCCAGGGTTAGTGGCGGAGCAGAAATTCACTCAACCACCGCCTCGGTATACCGAGTCTACTTTGCCGAAGCTCTGTGAGAAACTCCAAATTGGTAGACCGGCTACCTATAAAAGCATTATTGGGACATTGATAGATAGGAAATATATCACCAAGGAAAAGAAAACGTTCCACCCGACCGATTTAGGGATCGACGTGACCGGATTCTTGGTCGATGCTGATTTCTGTTTTGCCGATGTCAAGTTCACTGCGGATATGGAGCAGACTCTTGACAAGGTGGCTGTAGGGCAAACTCCTAGAAATTCTGTCCTCAGGGATTTCTGGGCCCGACTGAAAGGTGATATTGAAAAAGGTAAGCAAGTTAAGGATGAACGCCAAAAAACTGGATGGAAATGTCCTAAATGTGGCGGGGCTATCCTGAAAAAACATTCGCAATTTGGGGCATTTTTTGTCTGCGAAAATGGTGGAAAATCCAAGAAGGACGGTTGTCCCTATAAGGCTGATGTTGGTGACGATGGGAAACCGGTAGAGAAAACAGTCGCCAAGAAGGAATACGCAGACTTTAAGTGTGACAAATGCGGCTCCAAAATGGTCAAACGTAAGAGCCGATATGGCGAGTTTTATGGCTGTGAAGGCTATCCAAAATGTCGGTCAATTGCTGACCTAAATGGCGTCTTTAAGGAGCCTGGAACGGGTAAGAAGAAAAGTTACAAAAAGAAGTATACAAAAAAGAAGAAAACTGCAAAGAAAAATCGTAAGTAATCTATGGCCTTTTGGCCTTTCTCGTTTGACACCGACTATTCGAAGTGGTAGAATATTCCTAGAGCCAATATTTGGCTCTGTTTCTTGGGGTGTCTTATGGCTAAAAAGCAGACCGAGCAGCCAACTCTGGAACTGGAGAACAGTAAATTGTTGGCTGACATCTTGGTCAGGTATTGTACTAACGATCTTTGTCAATTGAATAGTGCAGGCCTTGAAGAACTAATCACAAATGCGATTAACGTTCTTGCGGGCGAGATGTTTCTGATTGTCGCCCAGGTTCGTGCTAATGACATGGACGAACTCAAGAAAAAAGTAGAGGCATTATCCACTGAGAACAGTAGATTAAAAGATAACCTGAAATCCGCCTTTAGGCGGATAAGGGCCCTGGAAAGTGAGCAAATCGCATGTGAATAGGGGAGTGTAGCTCAGTTGGCAGAGCAACGTCCTGATAAGACGTAGGTCGTAGGTTCAAGTCCTATCACTCCCAGTGGGGGAAATCTTATGACCCGCTCAGACCAGAAACGACTCCGGAGACTTATCAAAAGGATAGAAGATAGATACTATCAGCAAACCCCGGAGCACAAAGATGGTCAAGTGGATCATCTTCCTTATTGCATGATGAAATTCAGTAAAGTTTGTACCTGTGGCTTACTAGAAGATTTGAACGCTCTCGATGATTGGGAATCTGCGACTTTGCTTTTTGCTGCTTTTTTTGGTGAAGATAAGGTTCATCGTGGGAATCTTATAAAACTGCATGAGGGACGGTAGCTCAGTCGGTAGAGCGACGGCCTGAAAAGCCGTGCGTCGGCGGTTCAACTCCGCCCCGTCCCAGTTGGGTATAATGCTCATTGTGGAGAACCACAATGAGCAATCTCAAGAAAACAGCCATCATAGACCAGAGACCGGCTAAAAGACGCATTAAACCGTCCCCCGGTTCTGAAAAGGCTCCAAAGGCGATCCTACAGGGTGAAGAAATATTAGTTCCCACATTTGAAGTCGCTTCTAATCCACAAGTAAGTCTTGCCCAGCTTAAGGCGAGACGCTTCTCAATATTAACACGTCCGAGGCCAGGACATGGGCTATTCCCACGTGAGGATGAGATGTATGACTGAGGTTTAAGTTGTAATGGCATTTCTATGGGACCAGTCTGGTAGAGACGACGATATACTTGCAAGAGCGATAGCTCTTGCAACTATTCCTTCTCAATTTGTTGAGTTAAAAGAAGAGTATAGACAAGAACTTCATAGAATCGAGATTCGCTCTGGCTTAGGCTTGTTCGCTGGCGATTTGGAATTGTACGATGAATTTCATTCCTAACCTAGTAGAGAAACTGGCTGCAATACCTTCCCCCTTTGACGAGTTAAGGACAATCTATACCCGTTGCGGCGGTGGCCTATTTCCTGGGGAGAATGAGTTGTATGTTTCAAGAGGTGACGAAATTAACAGAGATAGAACGAGCCAGGCTGGACCTGGCTTTCATGATTGGAGCAGGGACTCCTGAAGCAATATATCTTTGTAGAATCAAATGTCGAATACTCGAAGATCGGCCCGCTCATGGGCTTTTTGCGGGTCGGGCGGAAATGTATCATGGATAGAGAATTGAAGGTTGTGAACATGAAAATAAGGATGCGGGCTTCAATGATCTTTGGGAAGTAACCGGAGCTTTTGGATGAACTGCGGTCGGCAGTTCGACGATTGGAACATCGTCCAGGTTACGAACTTTTTGCTACTCTTAACGAGTCATACTAATGAATTCTTTACCAAAATTCGAAGGCATCGATCCGTGGATCGTGGCTCGTTCTCTTGAATTAACCGGTCTCTTTCCATTCAAACCGGCAGAGTATATATCAAGACTAGCATCCCGCTGTGGCAATGGATGTTTTCCTGGCTTCCGGGAATTATACTGATGGGTTGCCAAGCAAACAATCAAATACGGAATGAGGACAATGTTTTCTATTGTAGCAGGGGGACTAAAATAGAATTCGGGTCTGAGCTAGAAATTCGTCAAAGACATCGGCCAGGATATGGATGTTTTGCAGGCGACCAAGAGATTTACGATGAATCAGGAGAAGAGAGAGATTTTGCCCGGCATGACAGCTAGAGTGAACTCGGCAGATTTGATTTGGGCCCGTAAAGTACTTCTGGAAATGCCCGAGTCCTTAAGAGACCTTCGTCGAAATAGTCGTCCCGCTCAAGGTTGTATTTCGGGTCCCAAAGAGTTATATGGCCAAACAGAAACCGACAGCATGGGAAGCGACGTGGTATGATATTTTCTGGACGGAGCGAGATGCTGCGGCTGGCGGTTTGTTTGCCACCTGGTGTGATGCACTAGAATATGAACATGGGCGAGATAGCTGCAAATCCTCAGATTCGACTGTCGGACCTGGAGGTGTTTGGGAAAACGCCACCGAGCGTGATCCGACAAGCCAGACGAATACGGAGCCGTAAAGGCAAGGGTCTATTTCCAGGCAAACTGGAAATCTACGACGAAGAGAGGGACGAAGATGAATTGGCTAATGGCTCATCTCATCAGTGACTATCTGCTACAGCCGGACTGGATGGGGAATAATAAGAAAGAGCAGATTCTTCCTCTACTGGTCCACGTGTTAATCTACTCAACTGTGGTTTTCCTTTTGACTTGGTGGCCGTTATGGGCTATATTGGTAGTGTTCCTGACTCATGCTTTGCTTGATGGAACGCTGTGGCTTTATGGCTTGCTGATGAGTTGTGGGTATAAGCGGTTTATGGAACCGCCTCTATTCCCCTGGTCGTACATCATCGTGGATAATACGTTACATCTTGTGGTACTGTTTGTTATCAGTCTGGTTTGTGGAGACGGTCAGGTTCTGGGCCGTTTCTAACCTAGTCCCTGTCGTCTAGTCCGGCCCAGGATACCGGGCCTTCAACCCGGAGACGGAGGGTTCAAATCCCCCCAGGGACGTTCTTTTTACGAAAGGTAGGTTAGATGAAAATGGAATCGATCGCTCAGTTGGAACCAGGGATGTTAGCCGGATTGCTTTTTGTCTGTATTCTCGGCGGACTTACGATTTTCTTGATGGCCCGATTCGTTGTTTTGAAGTTGCGAGGGCCCGCTTATCCTCGTGGGGTCGCAGGCTCAGGCGGAGCCCTGGGCGAAGCAGCCGAGGAAATCGTTGAAGAAATGGCGGACGGTATTGAAGAAGCTGGTGACATCGTCGAAGATTTGATCGTCGCTGGGGCTGCTGTAGCAGCCGTAGATGCTCTTACGGATCAGATCGACCATGAGCCGGAACCGGCTCAAGAGATTGAAGAACCGGCTCCTGTGCCCGAGGTTGAAAT
>Ga0180438_10002885_pt1 | contig 26998 bp, 27 predicted proteins | sample SS_ome_12_FD_132455 | JGI IMG/M metagenome (GOLD analysis project Ga0180438, IMG submission 132455) | Hypersaline lake sediment archaeal communities from the Salton Sea, California, USA - SS_3_D_2 metaG | ecosystem: Environmental > Aquatic > Non-marine Saline and Alkaline > Hypersaline >... | reverse complement strand
GGAAAACACAACCTGGATTACTAATCGGAATGTTATAGTAAGTTTTATGGGGAATAATATATTTTATTGATTAAGAGAATTTGTTTTTCCACATTTCAATGATTGGAGGCTAAAGGTTTTGTGATAGTGACGAATGTGGAAAAGTCGGACGGTTTTCCCGACTTTTCCAAGTATTGTGTGTAAGTTGTGGGAAAATCCGGGTGGTTTTCCCGGATTTTTCCATGACTTTCCACAATACGGCATTTCCATAAAACACTTATTATGCCCAAAAAATTTGACTCCAAAGGTGTGCACTTTTGATTTTTAAGGTGTGCACTTTTGAATTTTAGCTAACACTTCTTTTTTCACCCCTTTTACAATACTGGTTGAGTCTTCTCTTGTTTCTTCCCAGTTCTACATTCCCTGTCCTATGTTTCCCGAATGTCCCTGGAAAACGGATACGAGAACCTGTATCGCCAAGCAAAGCAGGAAGGACGCGGAGGACAGGGAAAAAAGGGACAGGCCAGTAAAACGTTTCTAATAAATTTTAAAGAAATTAATCCTCTGGCACCTCGGTCTTGTCATCGATGAATTCCAGGAGCACACCATTTACTGCTTTGGGATGGACAAAAGCAAATTCACAGTCACGGAATTTTCGAGCACCACCGATGAAGGGATATCCCTTTCCCTTGAGTTCATCCATGGCCTCGCGGGTATTGTCCACATTGAAAGAGACCAGCATGATCCCCTCTCCGCGCTTTTCAATGAACTTAGCCACATCGCCATCCGGGGTTGTGGACTCCATTAATTCAAAGCCCACATTACCAAGATAATAGCGAGCCACATTAATCTTCTCAGGCTCGTCAATATACTCATCATCGGGTTTACTTTTTCCCATCAATGGTTCCCAGACCTTTTTGGCTTCTTCCAGGTTTTTTACAGCAATGCAAATGTGATCGATTTTATTAACTTTCATGAATTATCCTCCTTTTTTTTAGCCACCAGGACACAAGGACAAGACGTTTTTTTTATAAAATTCCTTTTTATTCCTTTGTGCCATTGCGGCTATTTTCTCTTTTTTTTCATACAATTTTGATATTACCTTTGAAAATGACCTTCGCCGTCATATCCGCGTACCACACCTGTCCGCCAATTGCCAGGGTTTGGCCGATCCACCCGAGGGGATACATAGCATTCATGGGCTGCCTCAATACCTTTATTGGGCAGGCGGAAATGGATGGCGTCGATGGGGCACATTTCGGCGCAGATACCGCATTCCTCGCAAAGGTCTATAAGGATTGCAGCTTTATTTTTGATCAGTCCCATGATTTGAGCCGGACAGCGCTTGATACAAACGCCGCAGCCATTGCATTTAAAAACATCTATTTTTGGGATCATTTTAAATACCTCCTATAAAGTAAAATTCGAAGCACGAAATCCGAAATACGAAACAAATCCAAAATACAAATATTAAATGTTCAAAACAGCATCCATTAGCAGCCTCCGTCTGAGCACTTAGCAGAATACCCCCGCAGGGGCCTCGTTTTGAATTTTGTATTTCGATCATTTGAATTTGTTTCGAATTTCGTGCTTCGGATTTCGAATTTTTTTTTGCGTTGTTTCTATAAATTTATAAAACATTTTTGTTTATAATCTCATACCCATCTTGTAACCGTCCAGGAGAGCTGAATTACCGCGGCGTGTAATCATAGCATCTCCAATGGTATACACACCTTCTTTTACATGACTCAACTCATTTACAGGATACATGTCTGCTAGAATAACAGTATCAGCTTCAATGGTCATCTCACCATCCGGCGTCTCTACAAGAATTCCCTTCTCAGTGATTTCTTTCGGTTTTGCAAAGCTTACCCGATTTACATTACCTTCTTTGAGTTTTTTCATATAACGCCAGATGTAACTGGGATTCACATCTGCGCCCGGTTTTTTTCCAGCATGCACCAGGGAAATCTCATATTCGCCCTTTTCTATGAGGAACATAGCTGTTGAAATGGCCACACCTGCCGAACCCAGGATAGCCACACGCTTGCCTGGTTTCACCTTGTCGTCCATGACATCCAAACAACTCACTACGTTATCCCTGTCAATACCAGGTAAATCACTCTTAGGAGCTGCCCCAGTAGCAACAATGATATAATCGGCGTCACTACTTTTGATATCCTCTGCAGTCACATCTTTACCCAACTCGAAAGTGACATTCCCCCGGTCGCAGTAGTTTTTCAGATAGTTAACCAGGCGCATGAACTCTTCGTCCCCATGGGGGCCATTGGAAGCGGTGGCAGCTTGACCACCAATCCGGTCATTTTTTTCAGTGATTGTTACCTTGTGCCCCTTTTCAGCAGCGATACCTGCTGTTTGCATACCAGCGATACCAGCACCAATGATCCACACCTTTTTCGGGTGTTCTGTTTTAGGGAATCCATAGAAACCCCATTCCGGTTCGGATTCATGACCCAGTGACGGGCGTACCATGCAGTTCAATTCTGCATCGCGGAAAAGCCTGGCCAGGCAGAGGTTGCAGGCCATGCAAGGAATGATCTCCTGCTGACGATCCTCTGCGATCTTTGTCGGCAGGAAAGGGTCGGCAATCATGGGTCGGCACATTTCCCAGAAGTCCAGCTCGCCTTTGGCTATTGCCTCTTCCGGGTACTCTGGCAAGAACAACCGGTATGCCATAGAGACTTTCGTTTCAGGCTTCAGAGCTTCTCGGACCCGTTTAGCCAGGTAGAGCCACTGCCCCATTTTGCAGTCTCTTGAAATCACGGACTCAGCCGATTCCTGCCAGCCAGCGGTCACGGACAAACAGTCGACACCCGCTTTCTCAGCCAGTTTTATTGTTTCGAGTGATTCTTCGGGTGTATTTCCGCCGCGATCATGGAGGAGTTCATCAGCACACAGTCGAATAATAATGGGGTAGCCTGAACCAACCTCTTTACGAATACCTTTAACAATATCTGTCATAAATTTGGCTCGCCCTTCCACTGATCCCCCGTACTCATCCGTACGAAGGTTGGTATAACTGGAAAGGAAATTGGAGATCAGGTAGCCTACAATACCTGAAATTTCCACTCCATCAAACCCGGCCTCAATACAGCGTCTGGCACCTTGCACATGCTCCTTTATAGCAATTTCGATTTGTTCTTTGGTCATCTCAACGGGCTCACGGAACCGTGGTATTCGCTGTTTTACAACAGAAGGTCCAACCGTGTACTCGAGGTTGATGCCTCCAACCCGACCGCAGTGCATGAGTTGGAGTACTGCCTTAGCGCCGTGTTTATGAATGACGTTAGCAAGCCTTTTCAAGCCTGGGATGAATTTGTCGTCCCAGATACCCATCATGCCTACATAACCCTGCCCTTCACCCCGTGGGTCGGTAAACGCACCCTGGGTGGTGACAATACCTGCACCGCCCCGGGCCTGGGCCTCCATGTAAGCCACTTCCTTGTCTGCCACAAAACCGTCTCCGTAATTGAAATTGGTTTCAGTAGAAGCGTACTTGATCCGATTTTTTACCTCCATTTTCCCGATATTTCCCGGCTGAAAAATGTGAGGGTACTTCTTTTCTCCAGGTTTCATTTGTTCTATTCCTCCTTAAGTATTCCTAACTTTTTGCCTTCAGCGCCCAGGAACAAGATAGAATACCGAATAACGAATATCGAACAAAGAATGATGAATTTTGGTAAGAGTAGATTAACTTCGACATTCGGTGTTCCTTGTTCATTATTCGACATTCTTTTGGGTTCCTGGACCTCCAAAAGCTTTTTATTATAAAATGATGAGGTAATCTTAATTGAGATTAGAAGAACTGTTTGTAATTTTGGAAATTGTAATTTGTAATTTGTTTGTAATTTGTTTTTTGTAATTTGTAATTTCACTATATTTTGCCTTTTGTTTTTATTTTTTTCATAATTCATCACTCATCATTCATCATTTTTGAAATGTCTTAATCTCCTGGTTTCTTCGATATCTACAGCGAAACTCTCCGGGTCTACAACGACGCCATAACTCTCTCTTGCCTGTTCTATACTAATAATCCCGTTTTTGACTTCTTGCACTACTTTTTTGGCATCCCTTAAATAGGGATTCCCATATCCACCTCCACCTCCTGCCTGTTGAAAAAGTATCGTCCCTGCTGGTACATTTTCTACCAGGTCTTTGGTGGTGGTTTTATAGACTTTATCATCAGGATAGCGGAGTTCTATATTGTTCAATGTTGAATCTTTACCTTCAAAAAGCCCAAATGCAGGTTCCACATCTCCATCCCCAAAGGTGACGACTTTTGTTTGCTCACCACCAATCTTAAATTCAGTTTCAACCCCAAGACCACCTCTCCACTGACCGGCCCCGGCAGAATCTACCCAATATTCATGCTTGTGCAAGAGGTGGGGGGTCTGCTGCTCAAACATTTCATAATCCTGATCCAACACGCCGCCGCTGGCATCTATCATTCCGATATGATCGTATCCATCAACACCATCTGTTCCTCCTGACCCACCTTTTAATCCTAAAAATCCAATGTCTACATAATTATTCTTTTTTCTCTGGTCATAGCCTGTTGTCAAATAGCACAGCAGTTGATTCCATCCTGCTGTAATTCGTTTGGGTATTGCCTGGGACAAAGCCCTTATGATTGCATCTGCATTGGGAGGGCACAGATGGTTGCCAAACGTTGTTGCTGCTGGATATTTTGCATTCAGTATAGTTCCCTCCGGTATTATAATATTTACAGGCCTTACCATTCCATCGTTATGAGGTATATCAGGGTTAACCATTTGCAAAAAAGTCAAAAGCGTGGCGCTAGCGCTTGATGTATAAGTACCATTAACAAAGCCATCTGTTTGAGGGTCTGTATCTGAATAGTCAAAGCTAATATGCTCATCCTCAATCGTTACTTTAACCCTTATCTTATATTTTGAACCCGGGGTTCTTCCATCATAGTATACCATTGCGTCTCCATGATATACTCCATTAGGGATGGTTTTTATCTCTGCTCTCATCATATTCTCTGTCGAGTCGAAAAGATACTGTTTATGGGATTCGAAAACATCGATGCCATATTTCTCAACCAGCTTTAAAATTCCCCTTTCGCCCACAACACACGAACCGATTTGGGCTCTCATATCAGCAGCAACAATATCAAATCGAATATTGGCAAAAATAAGGTCCCATACATCTTTTCTCAACTTTCCCTTTTCATAAACCTTGACAGGGGGTATTCGAAGTGCTTCCTGCCAAACCTCGGTAGCACGGGGATTGTATCCTCCTGCAACAGCGCCGCCAATATCGGCTTGATGCCCCTTTGCTGCTGCCCAGGCAACCAATTGATCGTTATAAAATATCGGTTTGTAAACAGCCACATCATTATTCTGGTTGCCCATTGAGAATACATCGTTGTGGAAGATGACATCCCCGGGATAAATTTCATCCCCAAAATAGTTCACAATATACTCACACACAGGCCCAAGGGAAAAGGAGAGTATCGGAAGGTTCTCCGTTTGCTCCAGCATCTTTCCTTTAGCATCATAAAGCCCGGTAACAAAGTCCTTGGCTTCACAAAGAATAGGTGACCGCGTTGTCCGTGTTAAAACAATGCTCATCTCCTCGGTAATTGACTTAAACCTGCGCTGAAACACCGAAACCAATATTTTATCTATCTTCATTAAAACTCCTTGTCATAAAAAAAAGGCCCACAGAATACACAGAAGAACACAGAAAGAAACATAGAGAGAATATAACAAAAAACTTCTGTGTCTTTCTGTGTGTTCTGTGGGCTCTCTTTTTTTCATAATAGTTTCCTTTTAATTTCTTCTTCCTTTGTTTTTAAGTACATTGTATAACTGCCGTATTTATCGCATAGCACACTGTATTCAGGTGTAACAAAAGTAGTTGTATTTACCTGTTCTATTACAGCAGGCCCTTCGACTTTATTGCCATATCGTAATTTAGCTCCGTCATAAACCGGGACCTCTTCGAAAACATGCTTGAGCGGCAGCCAGACTTTTCTCTTCTTTTTGAATGCATTTTTTGGGTCTTCTCCGTCATATTCCTCTTGCAAGAACGAGGGCTTTATGGTTTTTCCAATACTTAAGAGCCGCACATTGATTAATTCAATCGGTGTCCCTTCTTCCTCCAGGGAATATCCGTAAAGCCGGGAATGTTCAGGATGAAATTTACCCGCTATACTATTTATGTCTTTATTTTCGAGTTCTTCTTTCGTAATGGCCACATTCAATTCATGATATTGTTTAAGATATCTCATGTCCAGGGAATAAATGAATTGGATCGAGTTTTCCGGGATATGTTCCTCCTTAAGCAGTTTCAACGCTTCTCTCTCCATTTCATCAAAAATAGACTTGAACTTATTTTTATCTATTTTATTTAAGAGAGTCGGATAGGTTCTGACAAAGTTATGTTTCAGGTCGGACATCAGCATACCTGCCGCGCAGAAGATAGATGACTCTTTTGGAATAATCATAACCGGGATTTCCAGTTCCAGGGCAATCATACATGCATGAACCGGACCGGCTCCACCGGCAACCACAAGAGGGAATTCCCGTGGGTCCTCTCCACGTTTCACACTCACTTCTCTTACGCCGGTTGCCATATTTACATTTATCACCCGGTACATCCCGGCAGCCGCTTCAACCACATCCATTTTCATTCTATCGGCAATGTTCTCCTTAATCGCCTTTTCTGCTTTTTTATAGTTCAAGGGAATCTTTCCACCTGCAAAGAAATCTTTGTCCAGGTACCCCAGGATCAAGTCCGCATCCGTGCAGGTCGGTAAATCGCCTCCCAGATCATAACAAGCCGGTCCTGGTTTTGAGCCTGCGCTTTGCGGTCCCATCCGTAAAAGTCCACCTTCATCCACCCAGCCGATACTGCCGCCGCCCGCTCCAATCGTAACAATCCCCAACATGGGAAGGGCTATCCGAAGACGCTCTATCTCTCCCTCTGTTGTGGACAGGGGCGTCTTGTCCTTAATTAGAGCCGCATCAAAACTGGTCCCTCCCATATCAATGGTTATACAATCATTGTAGTCTTGAATAGAGGTATACTCGATTCCAGCCACCGGCCCGGCGGCCGGGCCGGACAAAAGAGTTACTGCTGCATTATCCATGGCAAACGCCGGCGATATTACACCACCGTTTGACTGCATGATGAGTAAAACACCTTTAAATCCGATATCCTCTAATTTCTTAGTTAAGCTTGCCAGGTAACTTTTTAATATAGGTCCCACATAAGAGTTTAATACAGTCGTGCTGATGCGGTCATAAAAACGAATACTTGGCAAGAAATCGGATGAAACCGTCAGATATGCATCGGGTAATTGTTCCTTTATAATTTTTGCTGCCCTGGCTTCATGGTCCGGGTTAGCAAACGAATTCATAAAACAGATGGCCACTGCACTGATATTTTCTTTCTTAAATAATGTAACGGCTTCCAGAACATCCGATTCCTCAAGATCAGTAACAGGGTCTCCCTTATAATCAAGCCGTTCCTCCACAGGATATCTTAAATATCGAGGGACCAGGGGCTCTACATTGGTGTATCTGTTGTCATACTGTTTTTCCCTTATTCCCCTTCTCATTTCGAGAGCATCCCGCAAACCTTTTGTGGTTAATAAGCCTGTTTTAGCACCCCTTCGGGTTAATACCGCATTGGTTGTAACCGTGGTACCGTGAACAATCGTTGATACCTTCCTGATAAAATTATTAAGGGATAATTTTTTGGCCTCCGCCATTTCAGAAAGTCCATTTAGTAGTCCTATGGATGGGTCATCCGGTGTCGATAAAACTTTATAAACCTCCGAACGCCCATCTTCAGAAGTCAATAAAAAATCCGTAAATGTCCCTCCCACATCGATGCCGATTTTGTACGTCATTTTCGTTATCTTCCTATCGGTTTTTTTTACTAAACGCTGCTGGTTCTTTAAATTCTCCGAAAACTTCCTTGAAAATTCGGGTTATCTCACCGAGGGTGGCATAGCTCCTGACAGCCTTTAAAATATAAGGCATCACATTCTTTTTGGTTTGAGCTGCCTGCTTTAGCTCTGTCAATGCTTCGGTAACTTTACTTTCATCCCTGGAGGATTTTATCTTTCGAAGCCTTTTTTTTTGCTCTTCAGCTATTTCAGGATTAAAGGGATGGAATTCAACGTCTCTATCCTCTCTATCTGCAGTAACATATTTATTAACACCGATTTTTATAATTTCGCCTGATTGGATACCTTTTTCATAGAGATAGGCCTGAAAAGAAACCTCCTCCTGGATATAGCCTGATTCCACTGCTTTAATCATTCCTCCTTTTTCTTCAACTTTATTCATCCATTCGACGATTTTTTTTTCCATTTCATTGGTCAGCCATTCGATGTAATAGGAACCGGCCAATGGGTCCACCGTATCTGTCAATCCCATCTCGTCAGCCAGGATTTGCATCGTTCTTAAGGAGATTTTTGCTGCTTTTTTTGAAGGAATGGTATAGGCTTCATCATAGGAGCACAGGGCCATGGTTTGCGTGCCGCTTAGGGCAGAGATCAGGGCATAGTAAGCGCCTCTGACGATGTTATTTTCAGGTTCTTCAATAGTAAGGCCGCCCCCCCCGCCACCGGCAATCATTCGTAGAGTCATTGAGCGCGGATTTTTTGCTCCGAAACGTTCCTTTATGATTTTCGCCCAGAGTCGTCTTCCTGCCCTGAATTTTGCCACCTGTTCCCACAAGTTGCCGTGGATATCAAAATTAAAGGCAATCCTTCCGGCAAAATCATCGATTTTCAACCCTCGCTTCAGAATATGCTCAATATAAGCAATGGCAATCTCAAATGCATAAGCCATCTCCTGGGCCGGGGTCGCACCCGATTCCCTGATATGATAGCCGCACACGCTAAAAGGGTTGAATTTAGGAACATTCTTAGAGCAAAATTCCACCATATCGCCGATCAGGCGGATGGAAGGTTCAACCGGGAAAATCCAGGTTCCCCTACCGATGTACTCTTTTAAAATGTCGTTCTGGGTCGTCCCCCTTACCTGCTCCCACGGTATGCCGTGCTTCTCTGCCACCACCAGGTACATCGCCAGCATTACAGAAGCCACAGGATTAATGGTTAGCGATGTGCTAATCTTATCAATAGGGATATCCTCGAAAGCTTCTTCCAGGTCTTTTAATGTATCAATGGCCATTCCTACCCTGCCGACTTCTCCTTCGGCCCGTGGGTCATCTGAATCCAAACCCAATTGGGTCGGTAGATCGAATGCCACATTCAGGGCGGTCTGGCCTTGTTCCAGGAGCCATTTAAACCGTTGATTGGTTTCCTTTGCGCTGGCAAATCCTGAATACTGCCGCATCGTCCACGGCCGTTTACGATACATCAGGGGGTGGATACCCCTTGTAAATGGGAATTCACCCGGTTGACCAATCTCTTTCTCAACGTCCAGGTCTTTGATATCTTCCGGTCCGTATACAGGTTTTACCTTGATCCCGGACTCAAGAATAACTTCTTTAACCTCTTCTGATTTATCATTACTCATTTTATTTTTTAATCCTCTCGTTTACGAACGTTACAATTTCATTCAAATCGGCTCCAGTAGGAAAGACACCGTTTACGCCGTATTCTTTCAGGGTTTCGATATCCCTTTGTGGGATATTGCCACCGATCAGAACCAATTTATCGGTGAGTCCTTTATTTTTCAATTGTTCCATCAACTTTTGACTTAACGGAAGATGGGCGCCTGAATAGATGGACATCCCAATCGCATCCACATTTTCTTTCAAAGCGGTATCGACTATTTCTTCGATCGTATTGTGAAGCCCGGAATAAATAACCTCCATCCCTGCATCTTTAAGGGCGTGAACCACCACTTTTGCGCCTCTGTCATGTCCATCAAGTCCTGGTTTTGCTATTAATACCCTGATTTTTTTCTGAATTAAATTTTTATTCATATTCATGATTTAAGTTCCTTTAGGATATAGGATATCTTATAAGAAAAATAGAAAAGTGTCAACAAAAAAGATTAAAAAAGATGGAAAAAGCGGGTGATAAGAGGAGAAAAACGAACTTTTTCTTCTGTTGACAAACTCTTTTAATAATAATATGATAACAATAGTAAAATGGAACAAAAATATTATCAGATGAGCCTGGATGAGAAGCAGAAGGTTGCAGAAACCCTTAAGGAAGGTTTATCCTCTCAAAGGGAAGTACTATTTGCCTTTATTTATGGCTCTTTTAACGATTACACTAAAAATTTACCCTTTCATGATATCGATGTGGGAGTATATGTTACAAAAATGGATGAGAAACAATCGGTTTATTATTCCCTTGATCTCTCTGATAGATTTTCTTCGTTACTCAAAGTGCCGGTAGATGTTCGGGTATTGAATTTTGCACCTGTCACATTTTGTTACCATGCGATCCAGGGGCAGTTGATTGTAAATAAGGATGATGATCTTCGATCTGATTTTGTGGAGCGGGTCATCCGTATTTATCTGGACATGAAACCGCTTCTTATAAGGGCAACAAAAGAAGCATTTGGCTCATGAATCTAAACCGTGAACTTATTCAGAAGCGATGCCAGGACATCTCAGATTCTCTGGAACGTCTTGAAACGATCAAAAAAAATACCAAGGAAGATTTCCTAAAAAACAAGGACCTCCAGGACATTGCATCTTACCGGTTACTGGTTGCAATAGAGGCGGTGTTAAGTCTATGTTTTCATGTTTCTGCCAAAAAGTTAGAAAAAATTCCGGGTGAATATGCGGAGTGTTTTATCATTTTAGCTGATGCAGAGATCATTCCCCGGAAGCTATCTGAAGAATTAAAAAAGATGTCGCGGTTTCGGAATATGTTGGTACACAGGTACTGGAAGATCGATTACGAGATAGTCTTTGATATCCTCCGGAAGAATTTAGGTGATTTACGCCAGTTTTCAAAAGCCATTACTGCACTTTTGGATATGGAGAATAGGACCAATGGCGAATAATCAATGACCCTTTGGTATTTTGGGTACGAATCAAAAATATTTCATTCCAATTGCAGAGCAAAACAGAGCGAGGTATAAAAATATCAAATTTTAATATATATTGGCTTTTCAAAAACAATTCCTTTACAACTTTTTAAGAAGCGATCCTGTTATTCAGCAGAGGGGCAGAAATGTTATTTCGGCAAGCTTCGGATTTGGAACAAGTTTCTTTTCCAATGGTGATATATGCCAATCCATTTCTTCAAGGGGGACGGACGACAAATCGGCCTAAAACTCACGAAATCCCGGGCGTAAATCTATTATAAATATTGCAAGGAGAATCAAATGATGAAAAAAATGCGTTCAATCATTGACTTTTCAATTTCATTCAATTACAACTTTACTTTAAGGAAAACAAAAATGTTAAAAAAAAACGAATTTATAATTAGTTATATCCTTATATACTTGTATCTTAAATTAATGAAGAGTAGCGACGCTTAGGTTGAGGCAAAAAATGAAAATTTCAAATTTGATGATAATGGTTTTTGCTGTTTGGTCATTGGCATTATTGCAAGGGGAGACAAAGATCGTATATATCCCCGATAAAATAAATATTGAAGCAAATGCCGCGCATGCCACGACAATTCGCAATGTGTCGGAAATAGGAATCTATCGGACCAACAATATATATTTTATCGATGATTTTATATATATATCAGATTTTTTGACCCCCCAGGTTATTAAATTATCACTCCAGGGTAAAGTTGTTGGCCGCTTCGGCAGAAAGGGGGAGGGACCAGGAGAATCTAAAAATTTCCTCGAAGTCTGCAAGTTTAAAGAAAATCTTGCTGTTATTGGATATCGCAAATTAATTATTTGCAATAAAGAGTTACAATTCCAAAAAGAAATAAGGCTTAAACATTTCTATACCGGTCTATTTTTAACCGTGGACAATAAGGTCTTTTTCTATAACACTCAACCAAATTCCGACTATTACTTTTCTGTTTATACCGATGATTTCGAATTCCTGGATAATTTTGGTCTTAAAAACATTAATCCTAAAAAAAATAAAACCGGCAATAACAAATTCTATTCTTTATGGGATCGTGTTCAAAATACACTTTATTTACCTCAAAAAAATGGTTTTTGGGTTTCTTTCAGGGACCGCTATGGCCTTCGGTTTTATAAAGATAAAACCCTAGTAGTGGACATTAAAGCAAAGAAACCAGTATTTACATCCACCGAACAAGAAATGATGGGAAAAAAGTTTACGTTCAGTGCTACAGACTGGCCAAGGCTTATAGCAGAACAACAAAACCAATTGTATTACTTTTTTAAGAAAGGAGGCAGCCTTTTTTGCGATGTTTTTGATCTGTCGGATAATTACCGCTTCCTTCATCGACTAAAGGTTCCATTTGTTTATAGAAACCTTACTCACGTTAATGATTATATTTTTTATGGCCTTCGCTATGATGAGAACAAAGAAAATGTTTTTTTAGATAAAATAAAAATAAAAAGAAGGTAAAAAAATGATAATTTCAAAATCACAAGGCGAAAAATTGACTGATAAAGACCTATCAGCTATTTACGGTGGTGATTGCAGCTCTTACGGGGGTTGCGATTGCAGAGCCTCTGGAGGAGACAAGTTCTATAATGCTTTCGCGGAGATGGTGGTAGTATTTGATTATAATTATGATATAACCTGAACTTTAAGATCACTCATAAGTTTTCTCTTCTGTAATTAAGCTTTTATTAAAGTGAAGTGGTGCATAAAAACGCAAGTACAGCGTTTGAACTTATTATGTGGTGATTATAATGGATATTCAAACATGCAGAAGCTCTTACAATTTAGTACAACAATTAGGAGTACTGGTGAATTCGGAGATAACCAGTGAATTCAATCATCTTTATTCGAGTTTACAGGAAAACGATGAAAAAACTTTGATAAAAAGACTAAGGAATGATCTCACCGATGAGGAGATCGATAATCATATCTGCCGGAATCGAGATTTAGTCCTGGATATAACGGAAGAATGTAATTTTAGATGCAAATATTGTGCATTTTCAGGGATTTATGAACGTAACCGTACCCACAATCCCAAGAGAATGGAGTTCAATACAGCAGAAAAAGCAATTGATTTATTCTTAAAAAACATTCTCAACAAAAAACGGAAACTAAAGATTAATACGATCTCTATCGGATTCTACGGTGGAGAACCTCTATTGGAATTCAGATTGTTAAAGGATATTGTTAAATATGCCAAAAAAAGTATGGCTAAAAAAGGGCTTGATAAAGTGTTTGAATTGCAATTCCGGTTGTCAACCAATGGGTACCTGCTGAATAAAAAAGTGATCGTGGATTTCCTTATAAAGAATAGAATTGGAATCGATGTAAGCCTGGATGGTCCAAAAGAAGAACATGATAAATTTCGTGTCACTATTAATTTGGAAAAATCATGGAAAACTATCTGGAATAACTTAAATTATATCTATATTAAATTCCCGGAGTTCGCTAACAAAAAAATCACGTATCTGGCAACCCTCCACCCGTTTCATGACTTTGAACAGATCGATAGATTTTTTATGGATAATCCGAAACGTTTCGATGTTCAAAAATTACTCGTTAATGAGGTTAGCAAAGCTTTCTTAAAAGATTCTATAAAAAAAAAATGGTTTAATCAAAAAATTCCTCAAGTTAGTCATCTGAAAAGAATGAAAGATGATAAGCGCCTGGATAGCAAGTTCAGCTTAAAAAAGATATCATCAAACCAAACATTAACTGCGATGTGCTTCCCCGGGGAAGTAAAATTTTTTGTACACACTGATGGAGAAATTTCTATATGCGAACGAGTTAAAAATGATATTAATATTGGAAATGTTTACCATGGACTGGATTACAATGCCATTCGAAGAATCCAACGGTTGTGGAATGAACAAATCATCAAGAACCGATGTTGGGAATGCCCAGCCCTGTCAATATGTTACTTTTGTGTCGCTCATAGTGAGGACAGAGATGGCATCAGTCTAAATTGCACTTTTAAAGGCAGGTTTCAAAATATTTTATCCCAATATCTAACCGATAAAGAAAATGAAAAAATACGGTCCACCGAAGCGGTGAAAAATGCTGAAAACAATATCAAAGATTATATTAAGCAGTTATGAATTATAATATGGGAAGTGAAATAAGGAGTATAAAAATTGAAAAGAGATCAGCTAAAGCCATATGTTTTCAAAGTAGAGGGTGCAAGCAAGTTTGTGCTCTATAATATGATGACCGGATCGTTTTATCGCTTCTCAAAGGATGGCAATGTTGAAGAATTAAGAAATGTATTATTAAAAGAAGAACTCATTTTTAAAACCGAAGGCGTTGTTCCCCACAAAATTGTTCAACTTGATTTAATGGAACTTAAAAATGAAATTTTTCTTAGGGAGCTCCAGATAAGGGGCAATGGCAGAGGGGAGAACAATTGCTGGAATCGAAGAAAAAACAAAGGTAAAACTTGCTTTCTCCCCTATTCAATATTAATTCGCTTAAAGGAGATGTGCAAATATATCCCTATAAAAAAAATTCGTATCGAGGCAGAGGTGTATGAAAAAGACAAGGTCGAGATGATTCTAAAAGAGTTCAATGTTGAGAATGTCGAATTGTTTGTGGAAAGCGGTATGGATGCTAAGCAAACAGAGTATCTCAAAGAGAATTATCATGGTACAAGCATTCGTTTTAGCGAAGATGGGAAAAAACGAATCAAGGATAAAAAATAGAACTGTTTACTTTCCTTTATAGTGAATATTTCAATCCATGTCTTGGGCATCAGGTAGCAGTGGACGCCAATGGAGATATCAAATACTGCTTGTGGTTTGAGAAAGCACTGGGGAATGTAGAAAATGATGACATCAGAACAATGATTATTCGAGGTGACTTTGATACCTATTGGGAAACCAACAAGATGAAAATAGAAATTTGCCAAGATTGTGAATATCGAAGGGTTTGTGATGATTGCCGCGCCGATTTGTTAAATCAGGGAAGGGATTTATGTTTAAAACCATCCTTTTGCGATTATGATCCTTATCATGGTGGAAATTAATAATTGTTAGGGTACAGGCGCCAAATCGCTTTATTGTAAATTCTTCAAGGGGGACAGACGATAAATCGCCCTAAAACTCACGAAATCCCGGGCGCAAATCTATTATAAGTATTGCAAAGAGAATCAGATGATAAAAAAAAATGTGTTCAATCATTGATCTTTCAATTTCATTCAATTATAATTTATCTTTGAAAAACAAAGATTTTGAAAAAAAACAAATTTAAAATTAGTTTTTGCTACCTGGAAAAGGGAAAACATTAGCATCTGTAGGTTTTTTTCAAAATTTAAATGATTAAACGAAAAAATGGATGAAGGAAAAACGATTTCCTATCAGTTGGCGAAAAGACGTAAAGTAAGACCCGAAAGGTTGAAGTATAAGAACATATGTAAAATGAATACCCGACTATCTAAGATTAATGAAGAATATCGACTCTTAAGTTGAGGTAAAACATGAAGATTTCAATTGTGATGATAATGATTTTTGCTGTTTGGTCATTGGCATTATTGCCAGGGGAGACAAAGGTCGTATATATCCCCGATAAAATAAATATTGAAGCAAATGCCGCGCATGCCACGACAATTCGCAATATGTCGGAAATAGGAATCTATCGGCCCAGCGATATAATTGATTTTATCGATGATTTCATATATATATCAGATATTGTGACCCCCCAGGTTATTAAATTATCACTCCAGGGTAAAGTTGTTGGCCGCTTCGGCAGAAAGGGGGAGGGACCAGGAGAATCTAAAAATTTCCTCGGAGTCAACAAGTTTAAAGAAAATCTTGCTGTTATTGGATGGTACAAATTAATTATTTGCAATAAAGAGTTACAATTCCAAAAAGAAATAAGGCTTAAACATCCGTATTTCGGTCTATTTTTAACTGTGGACAATAGGGTCTATTTCTATAACACTCCATCATATTCCGACTACTACTTTTCTGTTTATACCGATGATTTCAAATTCCTGAAAAATTTTGGTCTTAAAAACATTAATCCTAAAAAAAATAAAACCGGCAATAACAAATTCTATTATTCCCAGGATCGTATTCAAAATACACTTTATTTACCTCAAAAAAATGGTTTTTGGGTTTCTTTCAGGGACCGCTATGGCCTTCGGTTTTATAAAGATGAAACCACAGTAGTGGACATTAAAGCAAAGAAACCAGTATTTACAATCACCGAACAAGAAATGATGGGAATAAAGTTTATGGGCAGTGAAAAAGACTGGCCAATTCTCATAGCAGAACAACAAAACCAATTGTATAACTTTTTTAAGAAAGACGGCAGCCTTTTTTGCGATGTTTTTGATGTGTCGGATAATTACCGCTTCCTTCATCGACTAAAGGTTCCATTTTTTTATAGAAGACTTACTCACGTTAATGATTATATATTTTATGGTCTTCGCTATGATGAGAACCAGGAGAATGTTCTTTTAGATAAAATAAAAACAAAAAAGAGGTAAAAAATGATTATTTCAAAATCACAAGGCGAAAAATTGACTGATAAAGAATTGTTAGGGGATAGTGGGACCATTTTGATACGTTTTTTATTTTCTTTTATTTCTTCGTCGGTTTCAGATGTAATGATTAATCCATTTTTTGCTGAAAAATAATCCATGGCTTCTATTAGACCGGTTATTTCCCTTTGGCGGGTGGCCTGAGTGTCCATTTCATAGGATACATTGATGAGATGAGGCTCTCCCTCTTTTATAAAGTAGAAATCAACTTCTTGCCTTTTCTTAAAAAAAGCTGTTTAAAGGTCTCTTTTTTCATTTTTGTCCCTCTCCAGAGGGAAATAATACACCATTTTCTTCCTTCTGTAAAGGGAAAAAATAAAAATTTACTGATTTTTATTCATCCTTTTGTAACTATTCAGTTTTAGAAAAATGTATCATGCTATCATGCGTTCATGTTTCACTCGCCCGTCCGGTGGCCTTAGGAACAGGCGCCACCTCCCTGAGGCTCGTTCAATCATGAACTGCATTTTACTTGCAAAAACTGAATAGTTACATCCTTTTCTGTTGTAATTTTCTCCGCTTTATGGTATTGATAGGATATCTCATTTAAAAGAATAACTGTTTTAAAGAGGTTTAAAATGTCAAGAAAAATATCAAGAAGAAAATTTTTTAACAAAAGTATCGGTTTTGGTGCAGGTGTGTTGTTTTTCAAAGACCTAAAAATGATTTCCAGGGGCGGCAGTGTCGGAAAAATCCCTTTAATCCTTACCAGTCATACAAATCAAACCGGTCAAAATGCAATGAAACTCGGATGGGAAATTTTAGCCAGTGGAGGAACCGCACTTGATGCAGTTGAAAAGTCTACAAATACGGTCGAAATTGACCCGGAAGATATTGGGGTTGGTTATGGAGGTCTTCCGAATGAAGATGGAGTTGTCCAGCTTGATGCGTCTGTAATGGACGGGAAAACGTATAATGCAGGTGCAGTGGCATGTATTGAAAATATAAAGACCCCCTGTTCAGTTGCACGGATTGTTATGGAAAGAACGGACCATATATTGCTGGTGGGAAAAGGTGCTCTTGAATTTGCAAAAAAATGGGGGTTTAAAGAGGAAAATTTACTTACTGAAAAAGCACGTGAAATTTGGCTAAAATGGAAAGAAAACCTGAATAAAGACGATGACTGGGGTCCGCCTGACCATTTAAGAGACCTGGAAATAAGCGCAAAAAATAATGAAATAGCCTTTAATTACGGCACCACCAATCATTTGGCAATTGATAAAAACTTTGATATTGCTGGGATTACGTCGACCAGCGGATTAAGCTGGAAAATCCCGGGTAGGGTAGGTGATTCGCCTATAATTGGAGCTGGTTTATATGTGGACAATGACGTTGGAGCAGCGGGTGCTACCGGGAGGGGGGAAGATGTGATCAAATCCTGTGCTTCATACTATATTGTTATGAGAATGAAACAAGGAAGAACGCCGCGAGAAGCTTGCGAAGATGCTATTCGATTGATCGTCGATAAATATAAGAAGGTAAATCCAACCTTTTTCCCCAGTGAAAAGTTTGTGGCTTTGAATAAAAAAGGGGAATACGGATGTGCATATCTTTATGGTAAAAAACCTGCAAGAATGTGCGTGGCAAATGAAGATGGGGTAAAGATATATACCGGAAGTGTTATTTTCAAAAAAGGGTAAGCCCCGCTCACCCCTAATCCAAGATGCCGTTCAACCGGCTGAAAGGGAATTAAAACGAGGTATTCGGAGAATTTAATAAAATAGGATGGTGAATATGAAAATTCGACAATATACGCTTTCTGATCTAAATCAATGCAGGTCTCTATGGGCTGAAATGACGCAGCGTCATAGAGATATCTATAATGATCCATCGATTGGAGGCGATAATCCTGGGCTGGAATTTGACAAACATCTTGATCAGGTCGGTGCTGAACGCGTGTGGGTTGCTCTCCTCAATGGTGAGGTCGTTGGTCTGGTGTCTTTAATTCTAGACGACCAGCAGGCCGAGGTGGAGCCTATTGTTGTCTCATCAAAACATCGGGACAAGGGGATGGGGCAGGATTTACTGAATTTCGCGATTGAAGAAGCCAAGAAATTGGGAGTCCTTTGCCTGAGTGTAAAGCCTGTTGCCCGGAATGAAGATGCGATTTCTTTTTTTTATGACGCTGGCTTTAAGACACTGGGGCATATTCAACTATTTATGTGGTTAGGGCCATCTGCTCCTGATGCATGGAAGCCAGGTCCTGTGCTTTTCGGGAAACCGTTTGATTACTAATTTCATATTAATACCTTGTAAAAACGAACAAGAAAACAAACGTTTTCGTTACTATGAAATTAGAGCCCACAGAATGCTACTCTGCGGAGTGGCTCCGCTACGTAGCACGAGCACACAGAAGACACAGAAATTTCATAACTCTCCGGACGACGGCACACCGCGTCATGGATGACTGTCCATAATCTTTTCAGCGGGTTAGGTGGCATCATGGGTTGGGAGTGCCACCCCCCGTTCCTCCCTCCATTTTGATTCTGAAAGGGGTGGGGGTTCAATCTCAGTGACTGGTTTAAGTTCCAGGTAAAGTGCGCCTGTAGGGCAGGAAGAGACACAAAGCCCACATCCGTAGCAGTGCTGTCGGTCTACTTTGCAAACCTCACCCGCATCATTGGCCTGAATTTCAAGAGCTTTAAATTGGCAGCGGTCGATGCATGTCGAGCAGGCGGTGCAAAGGGTTTCATCAACGGCCGCGAAGAAGTCGGATCGACCCACTGCGTTCAAATATCCGTATTCGGCGATTCCTCGAAGGATACCACAGGAACATATACAACAGTTGCAGATATAGGTGACCCCCTTTTGTACATTGCTGGTTGAATGTACGAGCCCTTCTTTATCTGCATTGGTGAGGATTTCCAGGGCCTCTTCTTTGGTTATTGCCCGGATCGCATCGGTACGGTTGAATGCGCTGGGTCTGGAAGAGAGCACCAGGCAATTTTCTTCAGAGTGACCACATCCCTGGCCAATGAGGCGCTTTTGAACACGGCAGATGCAGGGAAGTACACCCCATGCTTGTGCTTCTTCAATATAAGTAGATGCTCGCTCATACGGCATGACCTCGATATTTACGGGGATGGTTTTTTCAATGGGAATGACTCGGTGGACCGAAGGCTTCACTGCCATCATTTTATGTAAGGCTTCGTTGTAGTATGCTTCGAAAAGATGGGCGAAGGATTCATCGATCTGGGCATTCTGACGTTCATAAAATCCAACAACAAAAGGCAGCAGCTTAAATGATAATCCTCCTTCTCCTCTTTCAACCTCGATAAGTCCTTTTTTTACCATCCCTTTTAAAGACGTATATGTTTCACGCTCATCCTGGCCCATTTGTTCGGCAACTGATTTTGAAGATTGCGGCTCTAACGTTAAATGGCAGGCCAGTTTTGCTTGTTCAGGAGTGAAAAGCCTGGCCAGTATTTTCAACTCAACGCCGCTTTCTGTTTCAGGGAAACGGTTTGGAATCTGATCTAAGACCCGGGCCAGCTCTTTGTACACATTATCCATTGATTACCTCCAATAATTATCAATTACCAATTGTCAATAGCCAATTATCAATGAAGAAACCTTAACTTAACACCTATGGGTTCAGGGCCCCCGGAGCGCAAGCCAGAGAGAGGAACATTTAGAGGACCTACAAAAAGTGCGTTCTTTTTCGATATTTTTCCTATTTTTCTGTTTTGTGAAAACTCCCTAAATCGCAATTGGCACCACGTTTTAATTCTTTTGCATAAACATCGCCCTCAACATCGTTATTTGCGCCCATTTTTACAATACCTTCTTTACATATGATATCTCCGAGGACGTCGTTATTATCTCCCATGGTGACGTTTCCCTCTTCGATTGTAATGCTTTTATTAATGTCAAAGTCATCTTTGATAAAAATATTGCCTTTTTTTATTGTGACTGAGCCAATAATATTGACATCACTGGCAATAAAAAGATCTCCTTCTTGAATAAAAATATTTCCACTGACATCGGCATTTTCCTCAATTCTCAAGTTACCTTTCTTAATCTTTATATCCCCGAAATGATCGGCATCAGCCCCGATGACCGTGTCTTTGGCTTTCTCACTCAAGACTGTAATAGCGGAAAAAGTAAGAATCAATACGATGACTAATAATTTTTTCATATGACTACCTCCAGGTTTTTATAAATTTTTGATTTGCTATTATAATTCATCCGGTGATTTTAGTCAAACGTCGAACCAACAGCAATTCTTATTTTGTCTTTATATTAATACTCTGCAAAACCGTCCAAAAAACTTTTTCATCATTCCTACGGTTTTTAACACGCCCCTTATGGGTTAGGGGTGCCATCCCCTTTTTTTAAATAGCTATTAAATAGGGAGCTGAGCTCTTCCACGGAATCTTCAAAAAAAAACGATAAGGTTTGGGCGTATATATCCAGTTCCACTATGGCATTCAAAACCGAATCCGTTTTACTGGCAATCCTCAGTCGTTCTGCCATTGAAAAATTGACTAACTGGATATTATGATAGATATCTTTTAAACCCTTTAATTCCAGGTCAGCCGTTTTTCCTTCTTTATTTAAGAAATATTGAGCCAGTAGATACATGGAAGCTGCTCGGTAAACAGTCTCCTTTGTATTTGCCAGGGGCAGATGAAACCGTGCCATGGGTTTGAAGAAAGCTGCATGGGGGCATCCACTGGTGGCACAGACCAGTCCCAATAAAGAACTCACCGCCCTCTGGACGGTGGTTTCCTGGGAAACCTTCCTCTCTTCGGTAGTAACTTCGACTTGAATCTCGTTGTGTGAGATGAGAGAGTCAAATCGATTGACAATATTCACAAGGTTGGCTGCAAAGGGGCAATTGGGATGGTTGTGAATCTCTAACGTACAATTGGGACATTGGTTAAAATCAAGTTTGGTCCACGGAGGTAGAATGTTCGGCGTATTGCTCTTCAATTCAAGGCTTTCTGCATCCAATTGCAAATCATAGACATCGAGGCAGTTATCCCCATATTTAAAACAGTATTGAATCGATATTGTCTCCATTTGACTCTTCAATAATGTATCCTACCAGGGGATAAAAGTCAAGTTAAAATCTTCAAAATTTTAAATTAAAATCAGAATTTTTTAAGAACTCAGCCATCTCGCCTCTTTTCTTCTCACGCTCTGCCGCTGTTACTTTTTCTGACTTGATTCTGCGGATAGTTGGTCCATAAATAGGATAGCGGTGCGGATGCCTCGATAGAAGGTAGGTAAGTGGATTTTCTCATTCGGCGCGTGGGCTTTGTCGTCGGGCAGGCCGAAGCCCATAAGGATCACCTGGGCTCCCAGCAGTTCCTGGAAGGTGGAGACGATTGGTATACCGCCTCCCCCGCGTATAAAGACAGGCGCAACACCGAACGCCAGTTCGTAGGCTCTCTTTGCAGCGCTCATCGCCGGCGTTTCTGGATCGATGAGTACGGCTTCAATTCCGAACAGGGGAATCACCTCGATAGAAACGGTTGGCGGGGTGACCCGCTTTACATGCTCAGTGACGACGCGGGCGATCCGCTCTGGGTCCTGGTCTGGCACCAGTCGGCAGCTGATCCTGGCCCGCGCCTCTGCCGGGATGACCGTCTTAAATCCTTCGTCGGTGAATCCTCCCCACATGCCGTTAATTTCAAGGGTCGGTCGGGCACCGATCCGCTCCACGGGTGTAAACCCAGGTTCGCCGTAAAGGGCAGGTACGCCGGTTTCCTCTGCTATTTCGGCCTCGTGGTAGGGAACCTGTGCCAGCTTCTGGCGCTCGGATGGATCGAGATCGACCACGTCATTGTAGAAACCATCCACAGCCACACGCCCCTCCCTGTCGTGCATAGAGGTGATTAGTTCGGCCAGTGCCTGGGCCGGGTTGTGCACCACGCCGCCGTACTCACCGCTGTGTAAATCATTCCTGGGGCCCCGCACCACGAGCTCGCAGCCCCATATCCCACGCAATCCGTATGTGATACTCGGCTGGTGCGGCGAGATGATCGATGTATCTGAGATCAGACAGACGTCGGCAGCCAGTTTCTGAAGGTTTTCCTTTATATACGATTCGAGCGTCGGTGCACCGGACTCCTCGTCACCCTCCGCGATCACCTTGATATTCACCGGCAGTTCTCCTCGCACCTCCAGCAACGCCTGCAGCGCCTTGATCAATGCGAATAGCTGGCCCTTGTCATCGGTCGTACCACGAGCATAAAGTTCGTCACCACGTACCGATGGTTCAAAGGGAGGTGTAATCCACTTATCCAGGGGGTCTACCGGCTGCACGTCGTAGTGACCATAAATCAAGACCGTTGGCCCTTCACCCCTGGCTCGCAGCCAGTCCCCATAGACCAGGGGATGTCCGTTGGTCTCCACCACCTCCACGTGATCGAGTCCGATCGCCTCCATATGATTAGCAAGCCATTGGGCTGCGCGGACCATGTCCTCGCGATGCTCTGACTGGGTACTCACACTTGGGATACGCAGCCACTCAATGAGCTCTTCGAGCTGAAGCTGGGCGTTGCCCTCAAGGTAAGCACTGAGTTCGGTATCGTTCATTGATTCCCCTTGACTGATAAAAGAATTCTTTTTTACCATCATCATAAATATATCATAAAGGATGCAGCAGCAATTGTCAATAGCCAAAAAAAATCAAAATAATCAGCCTAATTTTAAGTACTGAAGGTGTTAATGCGGTACGTGTTGCGAAGAAATCTTTTGAGGGCTTTAAGGCATGTCATTGTGACTCTTAAGTACTTGTCATTGACCTTCGGTGTCATTTGCTCACTACGTTCGCGTCATTGAGGGCTTTAATGCTTGTCATTGATAATTTAGAGGCATGTCATTGTTGCTTTTAAGTATTTGTCATTGAGTACTTTAACGGTTATTTATTTTCTTAATTTTCTGTTGACAAGTCCCAAAAAGTCTCCCTGACGTGAGCGAAGCGAACAACTGACCAATGACAAGTTCTAAAAAGCCACCTTGACGTGAGCGGAGCGAACCAATGACGCCGAAGGCAAATGACAAGTTCTAAGAAACCCGTAACGAGTTCTCACCATTTTTAGACAGTGGATTTTAGAAGACGGGAGTTACAATGTACCCATCATTTAAATTTCCTAAAACCGAACATTTTCCAGGATCATACCAGTAGTAAAAGGCAATATAGGCACAAAAAACCGCATCCAATAAATCTTCATACTGTTTCAATGCTTTTCCCTTTAAGGTTCTAACATTGGTTTTAATGATATGATGATAAGAAGGTAAATTTAAAGAGGGTTTTCGGTTTTTGAGACTTTTCAAATATGCTTGATACTTTTCAAATTCCTGCCAGCGAAAGTGATAATCACGATTTTTCCTGGCTTTGTATTTTAATATCTCTTTTAATTTGAAAATAACCACCATAGCAGAATGAGGAAAAACTTCGAAGAATTTTCTACTTTCTTCATATTTTTTAATATAGGGATTGTGCTGGAAACCTTTTTCGTGGAGCATCTCAGCGATCTGTTCGCCGCGTACGCCGCCGTATAGGCGGTCGAAAAGATTTCGGTTTGATGGATAGGGCACCGCATGAAATGGTGCAAACATTTTTTTTAACAGTGTTTCCACTTTTCTTTCGCCAGTGAAATTATTCACAATTAAAGAGGCATCGATGGCAATAAAGGCAGGGTCTCCTTTTGTGTGAGTGATAATGTAGTCAATAATTTCGTTGTTTGTTAGGATATCGCTGGCGCTGCAAACAAAATCAGCCGTATCCTTTTGACCGTTGATGATTGCAATACCAGAACGGTTTCTTTTAGACCAGGCCAGATCAATCCCCACAAAGAACATGTTTCTGCCCAGTCTTCATTCTTATCAATCGGGTTCTTGAATGTCGTTATCAATAGTACCGTTGGTTACATTGACACTTTCCCAGGTTCCGCCAGAACCATTCCAATTAATTAAATTAAACGTATTGGCACCGGAAGGCCATCCTCTCACTTTGTATACAGTCACCGCATTGGTCCAATGTAATGGCGTACCAGCTGCACAAACATCTGGAGTTGTATCGGCTTTTAAGAAAAACACATAGTCTGTATAATCTTGCCAGCCAAAAATTTTAGCCTGCCCGTTTTCATCCACGCAAACAGCTGCTCCCTCGTCGCAGGCAATGGATTTTGTGGATTCCACAGTGGTGAGACCATCCACAATATTCCTGGCCATGAAGGTGATTGTTCTGCCCAGTCGATCCCTTTCAGAAAAATGAGTATCCGTAATGATTCCCGATGAATAAGGAATCTGGGTGATAAAATCGGTTTGGCGATATTTCATATAATCATGAAAGGGATTGGACAACGCTTCCGAGGAATAAACGCCTAAGGTATTGGGTATATAGTCGATCTCACCCAGTACTGCCATGCCTGCTGATGTTCCACCCACTGCAGCGTGTTTCACATTCACAAGATAATCGATGGCACTCTCGACGTTGGTGTCATTCCATAGATCGTAGTAGTCTGTCTGATCGCCGCCAGCAATCCAGAGGGCTTCTGCATTTTTAATCACTTGTTCCGTATAGGCAGTATTGGCATATGATGCTTTACTGATAACCAGCGTATGAACCGAATCCACACCACCGATATCATCGTAGATATAATCCTGGTAGCCGCTGGAAGCGTCGGTCCGGATGACCACAAAATCACCATTATCCGTCCTTGAAGTCAGCCAGGCCATGGCCTGGTCACATTCCGAGCTACCGCCCATATAAACGACACCGGCTTGATGGTTGGTGGAAACCCACGATGAATTCCCTTTTACGTAGACCTTCATGCCGGGCGGAGGGCTGCCTGGATCAGGCTCTGCTCCACCACCAGAAGTTACCGTGATGACTGCTGTATCGCTATCTGCCTTGCCACTATCGCTGATAACCGTAAGGGTGGCAGTATAGGTTCCCTCACTCGCATAGGTGTGGTAGACGATTTCTCCACTATCGGTATTGTTGTCACCAAAATCCCAGTCCCAGGAAACAATATACCCACTTCGAGCATATGAACCCGAACCATCCAGGGTGACTTGTTCGCCCACATTAACCGTCTGGTCTGGTCCGGCATCGGCAATCGGTGGTGCGCCTCCCACTGCCATGAGATCAGTGGGGAATATAGTGCCTGCCAGTAAAAGACAAAAAACAAATACAGTAATTTTGCTGTGTTTAAAAATGGACATGAAAGACCTCCCTGTTTTTAAAATTTCTTTTAGTATTGCTAAATGTAAATTTATTTTCATTTTCCCATGGTGTAAAGGAGTATAGAATGAAAAAATTCTTTTGTCAAGAGAAAAAATTAAAAGGCCAACATGTTCGATAAAATGGATGGTTTTTGATATAATAATGTTATCTATAATGGAAATATGGAGGTACGTGTCATGACAACTGTCATTGGAATCGCGGGTAGTCCCCGCCGCAAGGGCAATTCCTTCACACTACTCAGAAGCGTTTTGAACGGTGCGGAGTCGAAAGGTGCCCGAACAGATGTTATCCATCTAAACGATCTCACATACAAAGGCTGCCAGGCCTGTGAAAAGTGCTCTCCTGGAGGGAGGTGTATTGTCAGGGACGCATTAACACCGGTGTTCTCGGCATTGAAACTGGCTGACATCTGGGTTTTGGCTTCCCCCATTTACTACGATGGATTTTCCGGTCAGATGAAACTTTTTCTCGATCGCTGCCTGCAGCTTACCAAACTGGATGGAAAGCCGAAAAAACGACTGATAGGAAAGCGTCGAGCTGCGATAATTGTTACGTATGAGGATAAAGAACGTAAGGACTACCTGAAGGTGGCTAAGGCTCAGGCTGGGTATCTCGGTTGGATGGGTGACTTTGGTGATATCAAGATCGTGTCTGAGGGCAGGCTCTGGGAAGCGGATGCTGCATCAAAACGTCTGGATTTACTGGAAATGACCGAAAAACTTGGACAGCAGTTGGTGGAAGAGTTAGAATTTGAGGAAGCTATCCCGGATTCCATAAAAAACATCCCAGGTTGATGCGATTTTTTTTGTCAAATTTAATGCCTTCTTTTTGGAGTAATTGTTTTTGTTTTTCAAATCCGCATCCCGGTTTTAGTGATATTTCTCCTTTGCGATTGATGACGCGGTGCCATGGAAGGTTATCTTTTTCCGACGATGAGTGAAGAATCCACGCCACCTGTCGGGCGGCTCGGTAGTTACCTGCGATTGAAGCAACCTGCCCATAAGTGGCGACTTTTCCTTCAGGTATACGTTTAATAACAGATTTGACACGGTTTGAAAATAATTTTTCATCGGGGGTGTTTAGGTTCATCATTTGAGAGTATGGGAGGATTTATTTGTCGCGGTAGGAATGCCGGTTACCCGGCACCCCCCGCACAGTTCCGGACTTGAGGTATTGCCTCATCCGGCTCCTACTTCGAGTCTCTGGCGCCAAAATCGTTCCTCTGGATATGGATG